>OODT01000124.1_pt1 | contig 121941 bp, 142 predicted proteins | sample 1671841 | NCBI WGS metagenome assembly OODT01 (sample SAMN06348198, study PRJEB24527) | human gut metagenome | biome: human gut; feature: ankylosing spondylitis patient; material: feces | host: Homo sapiens | place: China | collected 2015-10 | reverse complement strand
AACGGTGGAAGCCTACGACAGCGCAACGGTGAAAGCCTACGACAGCGCAACGGTGGAAGCCTTCGACAGCGCAACGGTGAAAGCCTTCGGCAGCGCAACGGTGGAAGCCTACGACAGCGCAACGGTGAAAGCCTACGACAGCGCAACGGTGAAAGCCTTCGGCAATTCTTATGTAGAGGATTGTATAGGGAATATACGTCCCCAGTCAGATTACGCCATAGTTAAGGACTATTATAGCCACAAGATATATATCAAAAAAGGGAAATTTGAAATTATTGAAGTATAAGATAGTTGGTGGTATGGCGGAACAATGAGAGACGCTAATTGAGTACGGTTAATCGTAAAGTGAAATTCTTTGCTAAGTGTTAGATAGGTTGAAACTAAAACCTGACAATCCGTATCAATCCTATCATGCAGGTGCAAGTCCTGCTACTGCCACAAAAAAATAATTAATATGAATCAAGAAAGAAAATTGACTTTTGGAAAATACAAAGGGCAAGATATAAAGTATATCATACTTACCCACATAGGTTACATCATGTGGTGCTTTGAAAATATAAGTTGGTTTAAACTGACCGATGAAGAACAGGCGTTATATGATGCTGTTGCGATAATGATTAAAAGAGATAACCTTGAAATGACTTTTCCAACCGAAATAATGTATAAGTACATAAAAGACCGTGAAGCCCTTAGAGATTTAAAAACACCATTTATTTGTAATGGTGATTTTACTTCTGTACGTAAGAGAGACATTGATAGTCCAATCGTTAAATCTGTAATGAAATATAATGTTGGGGCCGTTATAGAAAGTAGAAAATGCTCAACCCTGAGTGATTTGTATTGCTTAAATCATTCGATGAACAAAGAAATAGAACGTGCCCGATTTAATGGTGAAACTGACGAAGATATATTTGGCGGTTGGGGTAGCATGAATGATTACAAGGATTAGTAGGATTTTAAAATAAATGTGAGCCACACATCAATGGCAAGAGTTAGTGCCCCGGAGAATACGCTTCGGGACTTTTAATTTCATAAGATTATGGCAGAAAAAGAAATTTGGAAGGACATACATGGATACGAGAACATATATCAAGTTTCTACTTTGGGGCGTGTACGTGGTTTGAAACGGATAACCAACACTGGCGCCGGGTACTATGTCAGAAATGGTAAAGTTCTAAAAAAGGCTATAAATATTCATGGATATGAATTTGTAATTCTCAGCAATAATGGCAAAAAGAAAACAATTACGGTACATAGATTAGTGGCAGAAGCATTCATACCTAATTCTAACCAGTTCCCTTGTATAAATCACAAAAACGAAAATAGAGCTTGTAATATCGTTGAAAATCTTGAATGGTGTACACATAAATATAATTCCAATTATGGTACAAGTCAAAAACGAAAAGTTATGGCTATCTCTAAACCTATAATACAAATGGACTTAAAAGGATGTGAAATTCAAGCTTTTTCTTCTTCAAGAGAAATTGAACGTGTAAAAGGTTATAAGCATCAGAATATTATTGCTTGTTGTAGAGGAGCATATCAAAGTGCTTATGGATATAGATGGAAATATAAAATATAACGTATGTACTACATAAAACGAACTAAGGCTAAAAAGAAAGACAAGCCTCTATCTCTGTTTGATAAAGCAGGGATAACAGTAAAGAAGAAGCCGGATTTGAAAGCTAAGCTCGACAAGGTTTTCAGTTTATACATACGTCTAAGAGACAGCAAACCTTTTGGCTACAAATTCTTCAAATGTATAAGTTGTGGTGAAATCAAACCTTTTGAAAAAGGAGATTGCGGCCATTTTTGGTCAAGAAAGAATATGAGTTTGCGGTATTCTGAATTGAATTGCTCGTGCGAATGTTCTTTCTGCAACAGATTTAAGGCTGACCATTTGATTGGTTACGAAAAGAATTTGATTGCTAAGATTGGTAAGCAAAAGTTTGATATATTGGCTGTTCAAGCTCATCAAACAAAAAAGTATTCAGACTTTGAACTTCAAGAACTTATCAAATACTACCAAGCGTTAAACAAGAAGATGTTGGCAGAAAAATAAGATTTTCATTTGGTATTTTGAAATTTGAGCGTATCTTTGCGGTGAAAAGTTCGCCAAACTTTGATTTTATAGCATATCGAAAGTGGATATTTTGTATCTACTTGACAGCTTTTATCGCTAAGATATAGCCGTTAGTTTTCCCTACGGACTGCTTTCGTTATGCGAATTTAGTCGGAGTTTGGCGACTTTTGGGAGGCTAACGGCTTTCCTTTTATACATAACTCAAATTTCATCGTATGCCAAACTCCATGAAATTAGAGCAGGATCGAAGTATAGTAAATCCTGCATCTACGTCCAGCCACGAAACGGCTTATTTTGTCATCAATCTTAATCCTCTTAAAGACTTCTTATCTCAAACAATTAGTCCGGGAGACTTGATAGTCTCTTTGACAGACCTTCTTATTGATTATTCTCTAAACCATAATGATGGTAATGACGATATATTCAGAGATAATGTCGGTACAATTGCTCTGCTAATTGATGTCTTGAGAGAAGTAGATCGCAAATAATCTAATATTTAATCATAGCAATATGAAATCAATTAAAGAAATAGTCACGGAGATAGAACATATCCCAAAATGTCCTTAAAGTGGAGAATATATATGTATTATCTAATAAAATGTTTGTATGGCACGTATACGAACCATTAAACCTGAATTTTGGAAAGATACAAAAATAGGGCGTATAACAAGGGATGCAAGACTAATTTTAATATTTCTATGGTATTCATCTGATAATGACAGCAAGTCTAACTATACATTAGATTTTGTAAAAAAGGGAGCTAATTTGCACAGGTACGGAAAAATTATTCATGAGAAAGTCATACAAGAATTATCAGATAATGGATTAGTCGAAATATTAGATAGCAAATATCTAAAGTTAATACCAAGAAATATTCTAGGTATAAGGCGTTCAGATAGATTCGATATACAAGAGTGGGGAGAGTGGAAGAAAATTAGTGAGATTGTCTTTAAAAGGGATAATTATACTTGTTTCTATTGCGGACGGTCTGATTGTAAAATGGAGATAGACCATTTATTGCCTGTATCAAGAGGTGGAAGTGATAATATTTCTAATTTGGTTACTTCATGCAGAAGATGCAATGCGCAGAAGCATGATAAAACTTTAAACGAATTTTTGGAATGGAGGAAATGCAATGAGAGATAGTTTTATTTTTTATAGAAGTTTCTATGAAGCAATAAAGGATCTGCCGAGAGATATTCAGGGTGAGATTTACACGGCTATAATGGAGTATAGCCTATATGGTAATGAAGCTGAGAATCTAAAGCCGGTCGCTCGTAGTATCTTCACTTTGATAAAACCTCAAATTGATGTCAATAACAAACGTTTTGACAATGGATGTAAGGGTGGAAGACCAAAAAACGATAACCAAGAAGAAACCAAGCCAAAACCAAACGATAACCAAGAAGAAACCAAGCCAAAACCAAACGATAACCAAGAAGAAACCAAGCCAAAACCTAATTATAATGATAATAAGAATAAGAATGTAAATGAATATATCCCCCCTATAATCCCCCAAGGGGATGTAGCACATTCAGACGAGCATCATGAAACGATAGATTATAATGCTCTTATGAATACATTCAATAGGATGTTTGAAAACAAACTCCCTAGAATATCATCTATGACGGATAAGAGGAAGAAATCTGTAAAAGCAAGGGCTTCCGAACATGGGAAAACATCCATTATTGATGTTTTCAACAACGTGGCCCAGTCTGCATTTCTTCTAGGACGCAATAACCAAAATTGGAGATGTGATTTTGATTGGATATTTAAACCGACAAATTTCATAAAAATATTGGAAGGAAACTATAATGGGACAAGACTTAGTAAAAATCAACAGGATAGCGAGCAGCGAAAACGTGATTCAGTTCTTGCAGTCGCTACAACCGTCAGAGAAGCTGCCGCAAAAAAGAGAAAGGAACTTGAAGCAGAAGGCGTTATTGAATAAATATCCTGATCCTGCACAATTCATTCTTGATTACAACCCTGATTTGCAGTTCAAACTTGTCAGATGTAATGCAACTCATTCAGAACTGGCATTGAATGACAGTATTCCAAGCTTAGGGTTATTGTCTTCCACTTACGGAGATGAAACCCCGATAGAATGGCTAAAGATACAGTTTGGTTCACTGAACGACTTTGCGGAGGTATCGATTAAGATAGCAAAAGAACAACTCTCTGAACTATCGGAGATATTTCTTTCGGAGTATTACTACATCAATACCGCTGAGATTTGCTTTTTTATTGCACGATTCAAGGCTGGCAAGTATGGAAGATTTTACGGAGCAATAGACCCCATGAAAATAACAAGTGCGATGTTAGACTACATATCCGAACGAAGAAAGGATATTGAGCGTAAAGAAAGGGAAGAATACAGAATGCAGCGTGAGAAAGAGATAGAAGAACGTGGGAATAACAGGATCTCTTATGCTGAATATCAAGAGTTGAAACGCCGGGCGGAATCCGGAGATGAAAAAGCCAGAAAAATGCTAATGTCCTCATGAAAGTAACTATCTACTGGGAGAACAAGTCTACTCCTGTTATCCGTAAGAGAATCTGTGATCGATTTGGCATTCCTCACTATATATCTGTAAATGGTGAGACTCAGGCAGAAATAAGTGAAGAAAATATGTCGGATCTGATAGAGTTGGTTAAACGAGGCTTTATAAGCTTAAGAAATAAATAAATCATGTTAGTAGGAACAACAAATCTTAATACGACGCTCAACCTAACCTACGTGTTGACTGACGTCGTGGAAACGCTTCTCTACGATTTGAGGAGTGAAATGGGAAAACAAGGCTATGAATTGCGTCATGACGCGAAACGCAACTTTAACACTGCAATTTTCGCCATCCGAAGGCTAAAACAGGATGTTGACAAAACGCAATTATCCACACAGGAAAACTTCGGAAATGATTCGGATTGTCTTCTTGCCTTCATCCGGCTATTGATAGATCGCTGCGGTGATGATGACAAGAAGATGTTTGAGTTTTATAATTATATCAAGCGGTACCCGTCGAAACTAGGATTGGAGCTGTCGGATGAAAAGTGTGTATTTGCGCATATTTTCGAGAATAAATAACAATCAAACATTTAAGAAAGGAACATTATGGAAAATGAAGAATATCTCTGTATTAATTGTGCTAAAAAGATAGAATGTTATGGACCTGACATCAAATTAGAAGAACCTGATTTATGTATTCCTATAAGCTGTATAGATTATCAAGATATAGAAGAAAAATTTAATTCATAACTAAACAGGAAATGAATACAACCTTTGAAAGAACGGCTACTGCTACCGATGAATGGTACACACCGAAAGAAATCATAGATGCGCTGGGTGTATTTGATACAGATCCGTGCGCTCCAGTTAATCCACTTTGGCAAACAGCTATTCGAATGTATAACAAGAACCATGACGGATTAACAAAAAACTGGATAGGTAGGGTTTGGCTTAACCCGCCTTATTCCCGTCCGCTTATAGAGAACTTTGTAAAGAGGCTGGCAGAGCATGGCAACGGCATTGCTTTACTATTCAATCGGTGCGATAGCAAGATGTTTCAAGATATCATCTTTGAAAAAGCAACGGCTATGAAATTTCTACGGAACCGGATTCGCTTCTATCGCCCAGACGGTACTCGTGGAGATTCGCCCGGTTGTGGTAGCATTTTAATCGCTTTCGGCGAAGAGAATGCAGAAGTATTAAGGACATGCGACCTCACAGGTAAATATGTACGAATCAATTAGAGTAAAACAGTTTAGATATGAATTAAATTAAAGTAAAACAAAATAGAAAGGAACATTATGGATGATAGATTATATCCGGTCTGTGAACTAACAGCCGAGCAGAAAAAGGCTTTTAACAAGCTAAAGAAAGCATATAAGGGGTGTGAAGAGGCAGGTATTTACTTTGCCAACAACTATGGTAATTTGATGGCTTTTGATAACAAATTAGTTGCTGGATATGGAGATGATAGTATTTCGCCAGGTGGTGAATATGCAGTAAGGCTTACCTATGGTTGCCCTGCAGATTCTATAAAAGTGGCTAATGAATGGGCTGATGATACACATACATTGGGACTAACTAAAAAGGGTATGAAACTATATCTACAGGAGGAGGAAGAATGAGACTAGTTACAAAACAAGCTGCCAAACTGAAAGAGCTTGAAGCCAGACGGGAAAGGCTCGTTAATCGTGTTGCTAAACTCGATCTGAAAATCGAAGAGCAAAAAGAGAAGATTTCCCAGTACTATAAGAAGCAAGGTATTAACGTATAACAGTATAGAAACGAATTAGATAGCCTTGGACGGGCTTTGTAAAATCCACAATTCATTATGGACGATTTTAAATCACGCCTGGTTGAAGAGCAGGCACAACTGGAAGAAAAGCTTAATAAGTTGAATGGCTTTAATCAAAGTGAAAAAGCCAATGAAATTGATCCTGTACAAAAATCACTGTTAATCATTCAGGCAGGTGCTATGTACACTTATAACGAGTGTCTAAAAGAAAGATTAGCGAGATTGTAACATCAGCAGTAAGGCGGTCTTTTGTGGCTGCCTTCCCTCAAATTAATAAAGTATGGAATATAAAGAGTCTAAACATTTACATTTCCTAAAAAGGAAAATTTATACAAGATATGCGGGTTGGCAAGGATGTATAAACATTCTCCCATACCTTGTAATCAGGAGGAATCCACTAAGGACTGACTGGGTTGATTTTTCAGTTGAATGCGGTTGGCTATTGTGGGTTGCCGGAGTTAGAGTTGAGCCAGAGAAATAAAGTAAAACCATACAGAAATGCACCAACAAGATTTTGACGAAGTAGTAAAAAGACTACCGTCACCAGCAAAAGTAGAGGCTGACAGATATATTGCCTATAGCCCTAATACTATTTTTCGATTTATTTTTCGGAAAGAGGTCTTTTTTATTACATCCCAAAGAGTGACATTAACAATGTGGATCTTAGACAGTATTCAGAAATAATAAATTCAAAACTGATCAGTAATGAAGAAAATACTAATAATTCTCGCAGTCGTCTCATTGACCGGCTGTAAAACTGAATATATATATCTGACCGTATTCCCTGTAAAAGGGGTTACAGAAATAACAGATACAATATATGTCGCCTCCGATAATCGCTTTAAAATGGATTTTCAGAAAGCAGACAGTATATTCAGCGTAATAGAAAAGGCTTCTGATGATGCTATGAAATCGGCTATTTTAAAATTTAAACGATGAGAATATGCAGATAAAGTATATACGATTGAAAGAAAAAGAGCATGTCTGTGATTACTGGCTTATGCTCGCCTATCGTACACTTTTACAGCGTACAAGGAAAAGCAGGAAGCGTAAAGAGTTTGCCCGGAAGATAATTCGGCTTTGCAAAGGTTCTGATAAGCGAATTATGGATATATCAGATGATTATAGATTTTGGACTGCCAAAGAACTGTATGATATTATCGTCAGTAAATAACCCTCAATACAAGAAAGAAATGAAAATAATTAAAAATTTGACTGTCAAGATGACTTATAGAGTTGGACTTGGCAATGTAGAAGTTCCAGATGATGTCTATGATTTTTTTGCAAAATGCTATGATGAAGGTGGAGATGTTCCAATGCCTAACGAAAGTGACGAAGACTCTGCGGAAGCATATGAATGGCTTTCTGATAATATCCGAGAAGCGGATGCAATGGATTGGGAATATGAGATAGAAGACTTTGAAGAATAACCTTCAATACAGTATAGAAATGAAGATAATAGCCAAACAAGATTCAGAAGGTGAGATCCTGAAACAACAGAACAAACTTCTTCTGCGAGATTATGAAAGAGCGGTCGCATCCGGTTGCTTTCAAGGTACACTTGAAGAATTTAAAGAATTTCGGGAAGTTGGCTGCTGGGGATTTACCAGCATGAACAGGGACGATTTTTCAGGCTTTTCCCAAATTCCTAATGACTTAGGATGTAGTGTTAACGGCGCTTCAGGTTCTTTGGGTGTAAGTTCCGTATCTGCCTTTATTCTTGTTCCCCGAGAATGTAAATATTGTAAGGTGGATTCTTTTCCTACCCTTGAGGAGGCAGAATATTTTGTTTCAGAGAATCCCCGTATGACTGATGTCGAAATTATCACAGAATGTGAATTTGTAAAAGCATGGAATGATAGGTTTTATCCGTTGAACCGATTATAAATACTCAAGTAGTTATGATAGAAATATTAGAATTTATCTTTCAGAGTTTCTGGCATTGGTTAGGTACCGTAATACTTATAGCTGTCATTCCTGTGCCGTTTGGAAGCACTCGAACTCTGTTACGTATAAAAAGACATGCAAAAAATAAAACTGATAAGATATGAAGGAGTCACATACAGGCATTGGGATATGCCATTGCCGCCAATGTCGAATGGATAAGAAGCATTGCAGTTCTAAAAAAAGAAAGTTTGAGAAACGGGCTATAAATAAGTTCCGTCGGAAACAATTGAAATTAGATGAAATAATAAAATGCAATCGTTTCGGAAAATATTGGGCTTGATCCCAATATTTCTCGATTTTAAAAAAGAAAAGATATAATTATGAAACAGACAGTAGAAGAAGCAGCAAATGACTATCTCAACAGAATATTAGAGTCAACTGATTTTGAGATAAATTTTGAAGAAAACAATTACGATTCTGGTGCTCGTGATGCAATATTGGATGTTACCGAGAGGGCTTTTGTTTCTGGTGCAGAATGGCAGGGAAAGCAATCCCTTTGGATAAGCGTTAAGGAACGGTTGCCGGAAGAGGATGGGTATTACTTTGTTACTGACGGTGATGTCGTTGAGAAAGTTTATTTTTTTAAAAGATGGAATAAGTTTGTATCAACTAGGGATTATCCTCATCTATTTTACGATGAAGGCGTAATAAAAGCCTGGTTACCTATTCCGTCTTTTGATGAGATACTCGAAGCCAACAGAGATGTACTGGAACGAATTAAAGAGAAAGGAGATTGAGATATGGATAAGGAAGAATTAACCATTAGCTTAGCGGAAGCATATAGGGAGATATATCTATTAAAGTTGCTTAATATCAAGCTAAGGAAACATGTAGATGAACTTACTGGGTATATTCAAGAATTTTCACCTGTATTTACTAAAGAATAAAAATATGTATAATAATAGATACTTTCATTATTGGAACAAATTAAAATTTGATTACAATGAGTGTTTAGGTCGGATTGATTCAACTAAGCCAGTAAAGAAACACATGAGAAGAATGAAAACGCTTGAATGGCGTATAAGAATTAATCGGAAAGAGTTTATAGTTAATCCTTTAGGGGGGAAACATACTTTCCACCTTTTTAATAGAAGTAGTATGGAAATAAAGAACGTAGGACAACTTAGAAAAATCATAGAGAACCTTTCCGATGATTACGAAATTGAGATGAGAGTTAGGCGTAAATTATCTGATGAAGAATTAAAAGAGTGCAGGTATCCCTATCCTTATGATACCGAATATTTGACTTTGGAATTTGACGATATAGGCGTGTCTGACAAAGTGTTATGTTTTGGTGTAACTTCTAAGATTAATTAGCATAGCGTTAAAGAGAAAGGAGACTGAATATGGATAAAATCAAATGTATAACCTTCGATAAAGCAGCACAAGACGCTTTGCCAGAACGCATCAAAGCTAAGATGAAGGCTGACAGAGAAAAAGCTAAACGAGAGGCATACAAGAAGCTATGTTATAACTTCGAGTATAAATTTGACTCCAATATTGCCCATTGTGCAAAGAAGGGAGTATGTGATGAAAAATGTGAATATATGAGAACTTTTAAAGGATAGAATAATGAAAGGAAAAACTAATATCGGAATTGAGCTTTCAAAAACAGAAATGCTTGCCATAGGTACAGAAGTTGAGATTTTAGATAGTTTGAACGGATATGCTGGTGTCGTATACCGATGTAAACTCCCCAAAGGAAAACAAGTTATGATTAATTCTAATAAAGTTGATATTACGGATTATAGCCCTTATATTGATTGGGAACAGAGGCGTTATGAAATAGCAAAGGAAACAGTTACTGCAATAATGTCAAATGAAGATTTCTATCATCAGGTTTTATGTGAGGGAGCAGAGCATGGTCAAAGACAAATTCAAACTAATATTGCACGTGCCGCAGTTATATTTGCTGATGCTCTTATTAAAGAATTAAAGAAAGGAGAATGACTAAATGGATATAGTACCTATTCTAACAAAAGATAATCTTTCTAAGGAACAGATAGAATATCTGCAAAAGCAGCAAACAGAATATAAATTGGTAAATAACATTAAGAGGAATCCAGGGCATATCTTATTCTCTTTTAATCGAAAAACAGGGGAAATCAAGAGAGCTGCTATTATACACAAGGCTGCTATTGGTTTGAATGGGCTTCCTGTAACTAAAACTGAAACGGTTATAGAACCTGATTGCTATTACGACCAAGCCTTGAATGAAAAGAATTTTAGAAAGAGATTGAAGAGAATTGGATTGTTAGACTTAAAAAACGAATAACTATGGGATTTACAACGTCATGTTTTATTAGAAAAAATACGGAGGAACTTCGGAAGAAATTGGAAGAGCTGGGATATAACCTACTTAATTCCGGTGATACGACTTTAGATGCACATAATTATGACGGTAAGGGAAGTCATAAAAATATCGAAGAAGGGAGAGCTATCATTACGTCTTATGGGAATCTCTATGGGGTGATATATAATGTAGATGCTGTCACCAAGAAAGGAAGGAGTGATTGCGGAACCAATGAGGAACTTTTCCTGGCTATAGCTGCATTAAGGGATGACAGTAACTACATGCAGTGGTTTATTTGTACTGAGGATTACATAGAATCCCCTGATAAAGAATGGAAAGTCGGAGATTGGGATTTAAATACCTGTCCGGATGTTACGTATGGACAGCAATTATCACATTGGCGTAAGGCTACGGTAGAAGAACTTATTAATCATTTTAAATAAAAGGAAGAAAAATGAATAGAGATCATAATAAATCCCTTTGCATGAAAAGGCTATTGAAATTGCAACAAGACCATTTTAATAAACTCATAATAAGTGAAGTTGCAGACCTGGGTTATTGTAACGGATATAATACTGTTCTTGATGCAGCTGAAAAGGTTTTGAGTGAGGAGGATTATTTCAAGATTGTGAAGCAATTAGAAAAGGAGGAATAACGATGAAAGGAAAGATATATAAAATAACTATATGCCAGATATCGTTTATGATAGGATGGTTCCCACATGCGGATAAATGGTACCACAAACTACAGATTATCTATTAATCAAGTTTTATATTAGGAGAAAAATAATTATATTTGTAATGTGTATTATGTTATACATAACCCAGACTAACGAAAAGACATGAAACTAAGACCTAAACAAGAGCAGTTTTGCCATCTTTATCTTGAAACAGGAAATGCTTCGGAAGCGTACAGGAAAGTGTATAAATGTAAGGGATGCAGTGATAAAACGATATGGGAGGTATCTTCCAAATTGCTGTCAAAAGTTGGTCCGCGCATACAAGAGCTTCAAGAAGAATTAAAGAAGAAATCGGATATTACCAAAGATCGCGTATTAGAAGAACTGCGATGTATCGCATTTGCGGATATTCGTGATTTTCTAAGTATAGAAAATGGTATGGTAAAATTCAAAAATTCTTCGGAATGGAGTGATGAAATGGCTCATGCAGTGGAGAGTGTAAAAGTTACCAGGGAGGGCATTGAACTGAAGCTTAATGGTAAAAGTTGGAGTATATCCCGGATTTGCAAGATGCTTGGTTATGATGAACCCACCCAAGTAAATATCAATCAAATGTTACTTGATATAGATACAGGAACGGGGGATTAATGGAAAAGGTGTCTATTAGTTTCCGGAAGTTTAACCCAAATTTTCATCATCTCAGGGAGGCTATGAAAGATGATGATCTGAGGTTTATATTCCTGTATGGTGGTTCTTCATCGGCGAAATCATTTTCTGTAGCTCAGGCTATATTGATAGAATGCCTTTCGGGGGGTAATAATACTCTTGTGTTCAGGAAAGTGGGTGCTTCTATTGCTGATAGTATTTATAAAACCTTCCAGGAGGCAGTCAGGGTATTGGGGTTACATAGATTATTCGCTTTTAAAGAGAATAAAGTAGTTTGTTTTAATGGTTCTTATATTACATTTAAAGGATTGGATGACTCTGAGAAGATTAAAGGTCTGGAAAGCTATAAGTATGTTGTTTGTGAAGAGTTGTCAGAGTTTAAAGAGGAGGATTTCAAACAGATCAAGAAACGTCTTAGAGGAAGGAAAGGGCAGAAGATTATTTCAATGTTTAATCCAATAGAGGAGGAGTGTTGGATTAAAAAGAATGTGTTTGACAGGGAGAAGTTGGTAGAAATATCAAATGACTTATATGGTGTTTTGAAAGATAATGAAACCAAGAAAGTACTCCCCAAAGAGTTCTCAATGATTACGAGAAAATGGAAGAATACTGAAAGACTTCTAAGGAATCCAAGAACCGGAATAGAGGAGGTACATGCCCCGGATACAGTCATTATGCAGTCAACTTACCTTAATAACTTTTGGGTAGTTGGCAGTCCGGATGGAAAATATGGATTTTATGACCGGCAGGCGGTTGCTGACTTTGATAAGGACAGGACAAGAGATTATAATTACTATCGTATATATGCGCTTGGGGAATGGGGTAAAATAAAGACAGGTGGAGAGTTTTTGCACGCATTTGATTCAGGTAAGCATAAGAAGATTTGTCCTGTAACAAAAGGAATTCCTTTGCATATCTCTGTTGATAATAACGTTCTCCCATATATCAGCGTATCAATATGGCAACATGAAGAATTGGAATTAAGGCAAGTTCATGAAATCTGTGCTGAGGATCCGTTTAATACGGTAACTAAAGCAGCCGAGTTGACACGTACATGGCTGGAGGGTATCGGATATGAAGATGTGGTATATTTGCATGGAGATGCGAGTACCAGAAGCGGAAATACCATCGATGATGAAAAGAGATCTTTTCTGGATAAATTTATAGATGTGTTGGAGGAAACTTTTCGGGTGGTTGATATGGTTCCTAAAAAGAACCCTCCTGTTGCTATGTCGGGAGAGTTTGTGAATGCTTTATTAGAAGGTTTTCAGGGAATATCTGTGTCTATTGATGAATCATGTAAGAAGTCTATACAAGATTACGAGAATGTAAAAAAGGACACTAATGGAGGTATATTAAAGGCCAGGATAAAAGATAAGATAACCAAGCAAAGCTATGAAGAGTTTGGGCATTTAACCGACTGCTTCCGTTATGTCTGCACAGATATATTCAGGGACCAATTCCTTGTATATTCTATGGCAAGAAAAAGAAATGTACATAAAAAAGAGGATATGAAATATTATAATGCAGAAGTGACTATGGATGGAGATTCTATGGCTTATATCATGCCGGATTGTAACGGCAAATTTATGATGTTACATGCGATATGTGAGGATATGGTTTATATTGATGGAATTGTATTTAGGGATGGATTTGACGCGGAATTAATGGAAGAAATGCTTAGGAAATGGAAGCCTGTTAGTACGGTGTTTGAGAGTCATAAGTCGTATTTCCAGTTTGTAAGGGATGTACGGGAATGGCTGGATAATGTAAGAGCAACGAGCCTATACGCAAATATGGATCAGAGAATATCTGCAAATGAAGAGTTTGTAAAAGAAAGATTTAAGTTTCGAAGTGATTATGATGATTATCCGGAATACCTGTCTTTTATGGATTCAGTTATGGATTATAATGGTAAAGAGAACTACGAAGGAGTTAATTGCTTGAGTGCATTGGCTTCGGTTGTGGCAAGAACAATTAGGAATAAACGGTGATTGTTTAATGTGCCGGTCCGCTCTCAACTCTCAGGAAGCGTATAAATAGGATATGTCCCTTCACATGATTTTATAGCCGGTTCACATAAGAAACGCGCCGGCACTTCTTGTGTGAACCTTCCTCTTATTAGTTCTGTTTTATATGATAATAGATGTGATTTAGCTGATAGTCATGTTGATATTGGTTAAAAATCTCGTTTTGATGGTAAATTTAGTGGTGATTTAGTGTGAGATACTGACTGATTTACTATATTTGCACCATCGAAACGCATAAAAACATAACCTAAAAAAATATATAATGGCACGTCCAATACAAAATACTCCAACTTTAGAGGGGGAAGATGCTAAAAAGTTTATGTCAGAGCTTTTACAATCTTTCATAAAAGAGCCTACGACTACAGAGAAAGAGGCGAAGAAGAAAGAAATGGAAGAAATGGAAAAAAGTTATAGTTTATTAGTTGAAATTTCAGGTGGAGCATTCTATTAATTTAAAGGAGTTGTTTCACAAAGAGAATATAAAATTAACTCCATTAACTGAAGAATATGTATTTAAATCGTTCGATTGTGGTAACACAGATTTGAACGATTTTTTATTTAACGACTCCAAAGTATATTTGAAGCACTTACGGTATACAACAACCTTGTTAGAAACAGCGGATCAGATTGTAGCCTATTACAGTTTAGCAAATGATCTTCTCACCATTTCTGACCGACAAGATTTTGCAGACGAAATGGAGGATTGCAAAGACAAAATAGATTTTGAGTTCTGGGAGAGATTTCTGAATCAAAAAATGTATCCAGCAGCTAAAATAGGAAGACTGGCTGTTGCTACTAATTTTCAGAGCATAGGTATTGGTACTTTTCTTATACAATCTTTGGTTCAAAGTTTTATAACAAAAAATAAAACAGGTTGCCAGTTCATAACCGTCGATGCCATTAATGACAAAGCTCAACGTACTATTAGATTTTATGAAAAGAATGGCTTTAAATATTTAACATTAAAAGATGTAGGAGGAGAATCCAGGCAAATGTATAAGTCTTTATTAGAATTTATAAAGTTATAAATATAATATAAAGGAGTAATAGATTATTTGTCAGGTTGGGACTGTGAAACCGTTCTTTTATTTAATGAAAATCCAATTATAAATTAAATATGGAAGAGAAATATAGCCTTTCAAACATAACAGAATTGATCAACTGGGGAAAGCAATTGCTTGTATCGGGAAAGTACCCTGATGTAGTCCAATTGGATAAAGCCTCCAAGATAGTAGATTGCAAATATTATATTGAGTCTATGACAATGATGATTGGGGCCCAATGGGAGAACCCGACATACTACCCATGTATAGACCAGTTTTACAGGTTCAGAGAAATAGTTGAAGAAATGGGGAAGGAGCGATCATGATTGTAAAATTATCAAATATATAAAGTTATGGATATAAATGAGATAAATAACTTAAGGGTTAAGTTAGAAAATGATATAGAGGAATTAGTATCAGAATTCTCTAATAGAACAAAAGCGACGGTAAATAGCATAGAACTAGAACATGTAAAGACTGTTTTAGGATATGGGCCTACTGAAGTATATAGATATGGAGTAGACGTAGATATATATTATGATGAAAGCAGAATAGATAAGACAGCCGAGTGAGCTAATATTAGTTCTGTTTTATATTATTATAGCTATGATTTAGTTGATAATCATGTTGATATTAGTTAAAAACATAGCTTTGGTGGTAAAAATAGTGATGATTTAGCGTGAGATACTGACTGATTGCTTATATTTGCAACATAATAACACTACAATGTAGCGTAATTATATTATAGATTATGAAAGCTTCTACCTATACACAAAAAACATTGGTAATAGAGAATCCTTCCAAAGGACTATTAGACTTTGTAAATAAGCTTAGAGATAGGAAATTGTCTCAGCAGGAAAAATTACGCAATAAAAAGGACTGCACTATAAAAATTAATGCATAAATTCATTAGATGGATATTTCCGTTTCTATTAGTTCTCAATCAGGTGATGAATATCGAATAATAATATCTCCTTTTGACTTGGAAGTAATACCTTGTGAAGTGAGAGATCTGCTTGGAGATGATATAGAAATAGCAGATGTTACACTGGAAAGAATAAAAGGGGATAATCCGACTGATATTGGAATACTTCTGAAAATATCAAATGTCATAGGTCAAGTTTTTAACGATAATGAAAACATAATATTATATTTCTACTGTGATGATATACATGATATTTTAAGAAGGGACCAAGGATTAACTCCTCAAAAATTTAGAAGTACTTTGTTTTCAAGAATGTTCGATAAGTATATATCGTCGAATAGAATTACTAACATGATAAATACTCCTATTGAGGTTAAGGCAGATAGGAATATTTACATTCATTTGATATCAAGAAGTTCCCATTTAGAGTATGTAAATGCTATAAAGGATGCAATAATGGCAATGGAATCAAAATAAGATCTCTCTTTTTATAATTTTATGTAAGATCCCTTTTTGTTCTATTTTTTCATGTATTAAAATTATAACCTCCGTAATTTTTCTGACCAGTCACTGAAATTTGGTTCTATTTTTAAGATTCTATAAATGAAGGGAGAGTGTATTTTGCTCTCCCTTCATCATATCTACAGTCCTGTTTTCTCTATTTTCATGAACACATTGCGTCTGCTTTTTGCTTCAGCTTGCTTTGTCCGTTCATTGAGGATCAGTTTAAGTTCATTGAGTTCCTTGTGCATTCTAAGGATATCGTCGGTAAGTGATACGACACGGCTCAGCAATACCATGTCCATATTGGTATATTTTGAAGTTTCCATATATTAGCTACTTATAAAATTAGACTTTATTTCTGTATATCACGAAGAAGGTATATCAATAACGATATTGTACTGACATTATCCACAAATGTACGTTCGCCTACTCCTTGACAATTTTCGGCATAATCTATAAGTAGATCTGTTAACTGTTCTATCAACTGATCGGGAGTGATAGTTTCTGTGAAAAATTGCTTAATGCAATCGTAGTTTATATTATTTGCGATCATAGTTTTACTTTTTATTTAGAATTTCATTTAGATTTATTTCGTTTTTTTCGTCGAGATCCCGGGAGCCGTATTGCTCCCGGAGTGTTCATCCCCTAACAGAGATGTTCGCCTGATTGGTAGTCGAAGCGTTATATATAATCAATCGTTGTAGAAGAATGATTCTTCTTTCTTCCGTGTGAGCCTGTAACCTGTGTACAGACAAACCAATATTAATATAATCTCTATCATAATTCTAAGGTGTTAGAGGTCTGCCCACCTTATAAACAAGGTGAGCAAAACAGAAATAATATGTGGTTAATTATTATGCAGCGGGTTCGAATTCTCCTTTAATCTGCTTAATTGCTTTCTTGACGTTCCATCCACATTCGTTCAAGGCATGGATGAAACGTATACCCTTAGTGGTCCATACTGTGTAAACGCTGGTTCCTATGGAGCCGTCGTTACGGGTATATGTTTGCGTCCTTGTAGCATGAAGCCCCCAAGTAGAGAAAGGAGAATATAGTAACCATTGCCCGGACTGTTTGTAAAGGATACCTATTTCTTTCATTTTCCTGTGAAGCTTCTCCGCATCCATTCCGATTTGCTTAGCCACCTGTGTGGAGGTAAGCGTGTTGACCGATTGCAAATGGTTATCGTAGTAGTTGATTTTCGGAGCGGATTCTTTGATTTCCTTCTCTTGTAATTCGATAGTGATTTGCTTTTGTTGGACTTCTAAAGCCAAACGTTCTTTCTCTTCTTCCGATTGAAGTACCATTAAAGCAAGTTCTTTGCGGGAAAGCTCTCTTTTCTTTGTTTCCAATTCTTCCCAACGATTGATGATTTTAGCTCGTAGATTTGCATCATATCCGCTTGCGAGAAGTAGGCAATCCTTTTTGGTGAGAATGTAACAAGATACTTCTTTGCTTCCACCGTTTGGCATAGGTTGGGTTCTTGATGATAATTCAAAATTGAATTGTCGTCTATCTTCCAGTTGTTCAAGGATATTGCGAATATCTCGCATCACATTTGAATGTTGTTTACCTGTGAGTTCTGCTATTTGCAAAGAACTCATAGTTTTTACGTCAAATAAATTTGCCATAACTTGTTGCATTTAAGTTGATGATAGGCGCCTTTATACAAAAGAAAGCGGTCACCATATACGCTGCAACAAGTTGATGGACTTCACCCCGAAAGGCTAATCTTAACTTACGTATAGGTAACCGCCAATATCTTAAAATTATGGGCATAAAAAATACCCATATAACATATGAGCAAATAACCGTTTGCCCTGCGAGATGATTAAGTTCATCAACTTGTTGCACCGCAAAGATACGAACATTTTGCTAATATTCAAAGTATTTCCGTTATTTAGATATAGTATAAATTACAAGTATTTCTTTTCTGTATTTTGGCAAAGATTTTATTTTTCCTTTAATTTGCTTAACAATATTAGTAACGTATATAAATGGGAAACACTAAGAATAAAGGTATATATATAGAATTAGTTTCTATAGAGGAAAACAAGCTGCTTGACTGTCAAGATATTTGCAATCTTCATGAAGACTGTTATTGTATAGGTAAACTTGAATGTGGTACGACAAGTGCCAAAGGGATAAGAATGTCGCATGCTTATTTGATAATACAAAATATATCAAACAAGCAAATACGTGTGGATCCGGAATGTTTTACTGCGATAGATAATGATGGATTTTCATATAGAGGTGTTGATTTTCGTTGTGATTATTATGGCAATGAAAAAGAGTTTTATGCAAAAAATTATGAATTGCATCCTTCGTCAAAAGTACGTTTCTTAGTTTTGTTTAAATCTAAAACTATATCTCAAATTATATACGACAATAATATTTGGGATGAATACCATTACAAAGTAATCATAAACGATAAAAAAGAAAATCTCGAAAATATTGGTATTCTTAAGATGAAATTGGAAGAGAAAGATTCGATTATAACAAATTTAGAAGAAGAACTTTTCATCAAATCTCAAGAAATAAAAGAGCTTAAGGAAGAATTGGAGGATGCAAGGGTAGAAATGAATAAAACAGCAACGTTTGTTCGGGAAAACTTCAATCACCAAGCTTCAATGAAACGAGTACAAGAATCTATGTTGTGTAAATACGAGTTTATTGAAGATAGTGAATACTTTAGAATTATATCTCTTGAGGAAGAAGATACGGTTTCCTTTAATAGGGAATTTGATAAATCTAAAGATAACTATTCATGGATAAATAAAAATGATGCTTTGATAAGTTTGAAAGCAGACAATGCTTTTGGATTTTCTTTAGATGGGAGAACAATTATAAAAAGTCCAGTTTCAGGAATATTCGAATTTGACAAGAATAAAATGATTGGGTATAAAGAAGAGATTTGCCGAATAAGAAAATATCCTCAATGTGAAAAGGAAAATGTAATATCTGAATTGGAAAGAGAAGAAATTAAAAAGAACATATATAAAAAGGAACGTAAGAAAATGATTGAAAGAGAAACTCTTGATGAATTAATAGAAGAGGGGAAAATTTTCAATGTATATACTAAAAAGGAAGGAAACAGAAGTACCATACCAATGGATATAGCTACGGCTGTATGGAATAGAGATGGTGGAAAATGCTGTTTTTGCGGTAGTAGTGAAAATTTGGAGTTTGATCATATTATTCCTATATCTAAGGGAGGAGCAACTACGTTCAGAAATTTGCAATTGCTTTGCAAAAATTGTAACATAAAGAAATCAGATAATATTTAATATTTTAAAATTATGAAAAAGTTTATATCAATTTTATTTGTTTTTGGATTTGTTTTGGGCGGTTGCAAGTCTTCTTATTATAATGAAGTCACGACTTCATTAGATTTTAGGGAATATACTAAGCAAGGGTTTATTATTAGCCCTACGACTTCAGGTTTTGAATATACTCCAGTTTCCGAAATTAACGTGTCATTTTATTTAGGTAATAAATTGCCAGATGATTTAAAGGGGAAAAAAGGGATAAAAATGGTCAAGGATAAATATTTGGGAATAACTGAATATTATCCAACATCAGAAAGAATCTTGGACAAAATAGTCGATGAAGCAAAAGCAATGGGGGCCAATGGTATCGTTAATTTTAAATCATCATATATTAGTTCAAAAAAATATGGTCAAGGTTATTGGAATGTTTCTGGAGTTGCTGTAATAACAAAGCAATGATTTGATAATTTCCTAAGAAACACTTTTTATTTGGCCGGGAGCAATCCCGGCCTTTTTTGTTTTTAGTCAGTATCTCAGTAAGTAACAGTTACATTTTATTTGTTTATAATATTCTTTCTTTGATCTCTGTTTCTATACAATTGTATTATAAACCAATCTGTTAAATGAAATAAAAATAATAATTTTCATAGATAAAAAAAGAATGATTTAGGTAAATAATCAATAATATTATCTATATTTGCAGTGGAGAGTATCCACGGCATATAAAGGTATATGCTACCGTAACTAATAAAAGAACGAAAATACATAAAACGGGAGTGGGTACGCCTTTGGGTGTATCCACTCTTTTTGCATATATGGGTAGCTGGTTTTCAAAAAAGGCAATGAATATGACCGATAAGGTTAGGGTAGTTGAAGAGAGAGGTAAAGATACATTTTATCTTACCAATCTTTTTGATACGAAAGGTGCCATCTGGAAGACGGACTTTGATATGTCCCAAGCCGGAGATAAAGAAAAGGCTTTGTTGTATTGTACTCCGTTCGCAACCGCTATCAGGAAGGTAGGAGCCATGTTTGCTAACGGGAGAGTTTATCTTACGGACTCTGAGGGTAATGACGTTACTGATCCCAAACTGAACGTTTTGTTTAAGAAACCTAATCCTCTACAAAATTCCATTGCTTTCTTTTCGCAAATAGAAATGGTCCTCCGGACATATGGATACTGCCCTATATATACCAACCGTATTTTTAAGAAAGGCATTCCGCGTACGATGTGGATCATCCATCCCATGCACTTCCACCTGACCGGAACGGGTAAATCTCTTGACCAGGTAGATTTGGATGGAATAATCAAGGAGGCGTATGTTGAGTGCGGAAGTGAGAAAAAGGTTCTTAATAAAGAGGAATACTTTATCATTTATGACAGTGACATCCATATCCCTTGCAATGAAGGTGATGAAATCACATTTGGAACGGCTGTAGACAGTTTGTCTATTCCTGTATCGAACTGGATGGCCTCTATGCAGGCAAGCAATTCCCTGATCACGAATGGAGGACCTAAAGGTATCATCTATAATAATGATAATAGTGAGGCCGGCAACGCGGTAATGAACTCAACGGAACAGGAATCACTTCTGGATAGGTTTAAGCGGAAATACGGCTTGATGAAAGAGCAATTTCAAATTGCCGTTTCCCGGGCAAAATTGGGATGGATCCCTCTGAATTATAATTCGGACCAGTTGAAACTTCATGAAGAGGATAAGAGATGTACTGAAAAGATAGCCAATGCGATTGGACTTAATCCAAGCCTTTTTAATGAAAGTAAGTTTGAGAACCAGGAGTCGGCTAAACGAGCTGGTTACCAGGACTTGATTATACCTAATGCAGAGATAATAGCGGAGGCTTTTACGGAGAATGTTTGCCCGGAAGGTACAATTATGAAGATTGACTTCTCACACGTAGAATGTTTGCAGGCGGATAAGAGTAAATCATCGGAGGTTCTGCAACGGGTAATGGACTCCATGATTAAGGGGAAACAGGCCGGTCTTATTACCGGAGACGAGGGAAGAAGCGTATTAGCTGAATATATAGATATTGATCCTGAAAAACCTAAGGGAGATTATGGAAACGAAGAATAAATATAAAGGTAGAATTGGCAAGCAAACTAAGTCCTTTTCGTTTGAGACAAAGGATCTGTCAATTAACAGCGGAAGCCGGAAGATCTCGGGGTATGCTGCCATATTTGGTAATATAGACAAGGCCAGAGATATGCTTATAAAAGGCTGCTTCTCAAAAAGTATCCAGGACAGGGGACCGGAAAGTGCGGCCAATGACAAGATTATCTTTCTGTGGATGCATGATATGAGTGAACCCATCGGTCGGTTGACGGCTTTGCGTGAGGATGAAAGGGGATTGTATTTTGAAGCCGTAATTGATGATGTGGAACGTGGTAACCAGGCTTTGACACAGCTTGAATCCGGAACACTGAACCAGTTCTCTATTGGATATAGATACGTGTGGGAGAAATGTGAATGGGATGAAGAAAGAGATTGCCTGATCGTAAAAGAGGTTGTCCTTTATGAAATCTCTGCTGTCTCAATCGGTATGAATGGTGAAACGGAGTATCTGGGATTAAAGTCTGAGGAGGATTATCAAGACCGATATTGTGAATTGGTATCTGACATCGACGTCTTATGTAAAGGACTTAACGTCATAAAACAACAAGAGTTACAAAGGATCATTGCTAAAGCTATGTCACTTGCTTCTGCAAGGCCGGAAAGCAATCCGCCTGCAAGGGAAGCCGACGTACGTGGTAAGAAGTCCATGTTTAATAAATTAAAACTAAAACAGGATTGCTTATGAAATTAGGATTTTTGGACCTTATTGACACAAAGGGAATGTCTGAGGATGACAAAAAAGTATGGGAGAAGATGGACAGCGCCTTGGCTGATTCTATCGATAAGGAGATAGGAGAGAAGATCAAATCTTACCTTAACGATGAACTGAAGATTGAGGATCTGCGTACATCTATTACTGAAGCGGTAAAATCGATCAGCGATTTCAAGAAAGAGAATAGCGAAAGTGCGGTTGACAAGAAAACGTTTGATGAAACCATCAACAGTATCGAGGAAAGTCTTATCCGGATCAAGGCCGCTACGGAAAAGACCGGGAACGGTGAGATCGCTTTTAAGAGCATCGATAAACAGATTGAGGAACAGCTGAAGGACTTTATCACGGTTGAGAAAGGTGCCAAGGTAGTTGACTTGAAGGGGGCGTGTAAAGCATCTGCCGGCTATAAGAAGAGTATTAATCTGGTGTTGGATCGCAAAGAGGTTTCTACTGTTACAAGTACGGGGATTGCACCTCATTATAACAATACGGTAGACACTACTCTTTCCGTTGACCCGAAAGCGGAAACAGTGATCAGGAGATATGCAAACGTAGCAGGAATTAGTACGCGCTCATTGACATATGCTGAGTATAAACCAGGGGAAGGTGATGCAAAATGGGTACCTGAAGGCGGGTTGAAGCCTAGCATGGATGCTACACTTTCCGAGGTCATTATTCCTGCCGGAAAAGTTGCGTTGACAGTAAAACTTACGGAGGAAACATTGACTGATTTACCTCAGTTGGTAGCTGAGATCAGATCAGAAATTATTAACCGGATTGGTATTGCAGAAGAAGAGGGTATTATTTCCGGGAGTGGATCAGACGGACAAATTAAAGGAGTGTTTAAAGATCTGCCTTCATTTTCATTAACCGGATTCAAAGTAGCTAAGTTTCCTAATATGTATGATGCCATTGTAGCGGCATATACGCAGATTCTTTCTACAAGCAAGATGAATTATCGTCCTAACCTTGTTTTGATGAATCCAATCGATTATGCAATGATGCAGCTTGAGAAGGATTCAAACGGACAATATCTGCGGCCGTTCCGTGTCGGTGATGAACTGATCAGAGGACTTGCGGTGGAAACGTCTACTGCTATCGAGCAAGGTAAGTTCCGTATCGGTGATTTCAATTACCTTAACATTCGTGATTTAGCTCAACTGGCAATCACTTTTGGTTGGGAAAACGATGACTTTACAAAGAATAAAGTTACCATGATCGGTGAAAAACGATTGATGGCTTATGTAAAGGCACAGTATAAGACTGCATTTGTGAGTGATTCATTTGCTACAGTAATGGAGGCTATTTCTCCTTCAGTTGGTGGTTAAACATAAAGTTGGATAAATATGGGAAAAGAGTATAACATGGACCTGCATAAGCAGTACGAGGTTGAGTTCATTAAAGACGTGAACTTCTTCAAAAAAGGGGATAAAACGAGTGTGAATATGCCCCTTGCAAGTAAGTTTTTCAAGGACGGAAAGATCCGGGTGCCGAATAACCTGATGCAGGATGCAAAAGAGCTCGGCTGTGAAGAACTGTTCGTTAAACCGGGTGATAATAAATTAAAAGAATAGTATATGATAATTGACGGTACATACTTTAAGGGGACAACATCTATAGATGGACTGAACGTGGATACGGGGGCTCCTTCAATTACCCGTACTGCAATGAAGGACTATCTTGACAGTTTCATTGATACGTATGAAAAAGAGTATCTGAAATTGGTGTTGGGAAGGGATATGTGCCGTCAATTCATAAACTACCTGAAGGCAGGCGGGGAAGATAAGATTGATAAATGGGAAAGGCTAAAGGAATTTCTAACCAGGGATGGGAAAAGTCCTATCGCAAATTATGTGTTCTTTTTCTTTGTGAGAAGGAATAATGTGCATGTAAGCGATGTGGGCACAACCAGTTCTGATGATGAAGACCATGCCGATCCCAATGTGGTACTTATTCCGGCATGGAATGAAATGGTTGAGATGAATCATGATTTGCTTGACTTCCTGTGTGGGGATGACAGCTATGACGGTTTTTCATTTGACCGCTCAATGCTGGAAGAGATTAATTCGTTTGGCTTATGATAGTAATAACGGATGTATTCAGGGAAATAGTAGAGCGTGTCTCAAAGGAGTATGGCAAACATATCTCGTATATGTTTGGAGACTGGAGCTACATTTCTGACCAGTTGTTAGTTTGGAGCAAATCAAATGATACTGCGAAGCTAAAATATCCCGCCATATTCCTTTATTCTCCGATCGAAGAGGACAGGACCGGCGAGAAAGGGAAAATGTCATTGGATATACTCCTTGTTGTAAATACATTGCCTTCATATACCAACGAAGAACGTTCGCGTATATCATTCGCCAAATGTCTCAGACCTATTTACGAGATATTGATCAAGGAGATCGGTAAAGAGCCGGCGTTTGATATGGCTTTTGTAAAAAGTATCCCGCACATATATGTTGAGAATTACCGGTACGGCAAAGCAGGAGTGACGGGCCCGGACGGAAAGCCATTCAAAGATTATATCGACGGGATAAATATTAAGAATTTGCAGATCACATTAAAAAAAGAGAAGTGTTATGGCGATAGAATTTAGAGAATGTAAGGGGCAGGAAGACTTTAATACCGGAAGATCGAAGTGTATTCTTGATCCAGGTAAGATAAAAGCAGTAATCCTTATTCCACGTGGTTTTAAAATCCCGAACGGACTGACCGCAGATAAGTTAGAAGAGCTGTGTCATGCAGACCGGCCCAACCGTATTTATCCGATAAAGACGGTTGAGGAGTTTGCTCCTACCGGTGGTGAAGCCAATGTAAATGCAACCGGCTATGGTGGCAATAAAATCACCGGCTATTCGGCGTATACAGCGGCGCTTACTCTGGATAATTATGATGCCAGCCTTAAAGCCAACCTGATGATGGCAAAAGGAGTGGAATTTGACGGGGTAATTGTTGATGAAGACAATGTATTGTTCGGAACGAATCGTGATACTACGGGATTGAGTGGTATTCCGCTTTCGGGAGTCTATCCGAGCGGCCAGGATTGGGACTCTTCCGGCCAGGAAGCTAATCTGATCGTAAACCTGATGTTTAAAGATTACGAGAAATACATCAAGACGGCAGACATCATGGCCCTGAAGTTTGATGTAGTGGAAGCACTGAAGGGGCTTGTGTTTGTTGACCTGGTGAAAGTAGGAGAGAATAAATATAAACTGATCGAGCACTTCGGAGGCCTTAATGTTACAGGGTATTATGCGGACGCTCTTTCCAAGAGTGCCGAGAAATCTTTCGACGGAGGCGTATCAGCAGTATCCTATGCTGATGGTGAGTTGACCGTTACTGCTACAGGCACTCCTTCTTTGAAGAAACCATCGGAGCTTCAGAAGGGAGGCATTATCGGTATTGAGCAGAAAGAAGCGTATGATGCAAGCGTTTAACTTATAAATAGGATATAACATGGTTGTAGAAGGTGTGAACTTCATAGAAAATGAAGTCGTGAAGTGGAAACGAAAGGACTTTATCGATACTCACAAAAAGTTATTTTTCCTGGATAGGGAGGAATTTGAAAGGGAAAAGATGCTTGGTGATATTTACGACCGGATTAAGGGTTTGGTTCCGGATAAAGGTAAACTGATTGATTGACAGGGTGAAGGGGATGGATTTTTATTAGTTCATCCCCTTTTAAATTACAGGAGATATGGCAACTTTAAGTGATGCGGCTGATAACTTTAAACTATTTGTTGGAGGACTTGATAAAGTCATAAAGCATACAATTCAGAGTAATGCTGATTTGGTGCAGGACTTTATCCGGGAACAGTTGTATTCCGGTGTGAACGGACGTGGAAAACCTTTAAGGCCGACATATCTCAACGATCCTTTTTTTAATTCGAAAGATGCCGGCAGATGGTTCCATAATGCTGAAGGATATATGAAGTGGAAGATGGAAAAGACACCTCCGGCTCCTTCTTATCTGTTCTTGCCACCGCGTGACATGAAAACTCCAAACCTCAAAATTCGGGGTGACTACTACTCGTCTATTACTGCTATCCCCATTAATGATGGACTGAGGATAGAATCTGTCGGGGTCTCTTTCGGAGATGACATTGAAAAAAAGTATGGGAGTATTATCTTGGCTGTAGGACCCGAAGCATTGGGACATTTTATGGTTTATTTTATTAATCCTGCTTTACGGGAGTATTATGCTAAATTCGGTATACTGTGAGTTGCTGGTGTGATAATAAAAAAAGGATGCAGGACATAGAAAGAGTCAGAAGTCTTGCGCGCATAGCTGCTAAGATAGATCATTCTGTATATGTATTGTATGAAAAGAAAGACGGCACCTTTGACTTTGTACCGGAGGGTATGGGATATAAGGGAAAGTTTATTGAATTGGTATTTTATTAGAATAAGAAGTAATAACCATCGTGTGAAGGGGCACGATACAAAATTTTAAATTATGGCGAATGAATTTAAAATAACGGATATAGTAGATAAAAAAGCTTTTGATGAATTGGCTAATTTGATTAATAAGTTTAATGAAACCAAAGAGGTTTATTCTGATCTTACCAAAGAGTTGGCCGGTGGACTTAAAGTAAAGCCAGGTGATCTCAAAGAGTTAGCAGATAAAACAGAGAAGTATACCAATATCATGAATCAGTTGGTTACAACTCAAAACAAACTGGCTGATATACAAGGAAAATACAAGGCAGTTTTAAATGATCTAAATAAGAATATGAAAGAATTCTTATCATTATCATCTTTGTCAGGCAAGTTTGATTCTCTTACAAGTGCAATCAATAAGGCTTCAGATGCTTTGAAGACTGCATCGGAAGCAATTAAGAATACCTCAGAAGCCCAAAAGGAGAATGCGCAAACGACTCAAAGGCAGGCTCAAGCCATGCAATCTGCAAGTTCATCTATTTCATTGACAAGTAGTGCTTATGCAGAGATTCTAAATACCGTGACCTCTTACGATAATAAAGCGAAAGAATTAAATGAAAGACTGTCTGCTAATAAAATCAGGCTTGATGAAATAAGGAGAGAGCTATCTAAACTATCAAAAGAACTATCCAAAGGTACAATAAGTCAGCAAGAATATTTGAATAAAGTCTCAAATCTTGCTAATGAAGAACGGGGTCTTATACAGCAAAATAAACAATATACTTCTCTTCTGAATGCACATTCAAAAGTAATTATTTCTACATCAGGTAGTTATAATGAAATGAGTGCGGCCGTAGTACAGTTAGAAAATAGATTTAGAAATTTGTCTGAAGCTCAAAGACAAGGAGATCAAGGAGTCGGTTTAATAAAGCAGATCAAACAACTGAAAGATGAATTAAAGACTATTGATGCTCAAATGGGTAATTATCAAAGGAATGTAGGTAATTATACATCACATTGGAATGGATTAAACGTATCTGTTCAGCAAATGGCCAGAGAGTTGCCTTCATTAGCAGTAGGATGGAATACTTTCTTTCTTGCGATCTCTAATAACTTGCCCATAATGGCTGATGAAATAAAACGTGCAAGAGATGAGTTTAAGGCTTTGCAAGAATCCGGACAACAGGGAGTTCCTGTATGGAAACAGCTAACTAAATCTATCCTTAATTGGCAAACAGCATTAGTTGTAGGCATTACATTGTTATCTGTGTATGGAAAGGATATAATGGATTGGGTGGCAAGTTTGTTTAAAGCAAAAGATGCGACTAAAGAATTGTTGTCTGCTGAACAAGAAATGGCATTAGGCATTAAAAAAGGGATGAAAGATGTAGCCAATTCTACCGTGAAATTAGATGTTTTATATAAGGCCACACAGGATCACACCAGATCCTTAAAAGATCGAAATGCAGCGGTTGATGAATTGCAAAAGATGTATCCTGCTTACTTTGCAAATTTATCAAACGATGAAATTTTGGCTGGTAAAGCAAAGGAGGCTTATGTACAGTTGAGAGAAGAACTTGTAGCCAATGCTATAGCAAGAGCTCAACTGGATAGGATGACAGATATTGCTGATAAGCGTGAAGAATCTTTGTTAAAAAGAAGGGTACAGTATAACACGTATCTACAGGCAGAACAAAAGATAATTGAAGCATCTGCTGCTTTGGAGGATGCAAGGCAGAAAAAAGCTAAAGAAGGGGATGAAGTTTGGGGATATCTTGTTGCTAAGAGGGAAGAAGAACTGAAAAAAGCAGAAGATCAAGCTAAAAAGGAGAAGACCGCTTGGGAGGATCTTATAAAAGAAACCAAAGATTATGATAAAGTCTTGGAAGGGATGTCTAAAAATATTAATGTAGGTGCTTTGGCTAATGATTCCAATGGTAGTAATAAAAAGGAGGCTGAAGAATATGCCAATTACATGAAGAGCATAGAAAGGGAATTGACTAAAACCAGAATAGCTCTAATTGAAGATCGTAGAAAAGCAGAGGTTGCCAGTGTGGAAAACACTTATAAAGAGAATATCAATAAAATAAAAGGATATTCTGCCAAAGAAAATCAATTAAGATCCCAATATGAAGAAGAGAAAAATAAAAATATCAGAGAGATTAATGAAAAATATGACTTGGAAAGAGAAGAGTATGAATCAGATTTAGAAAAGAGAAGCATTGAATTAAAATTAGACACTATTAAAAATAATTCGGAGAAAGAGCTTGAATATAAACTTGATTTATTACTAAGGATGAATGAACTCTTGCGTGAAGAGGAAATCCGTGAAGCGGAAAGGAGAGGTGAAGATGTAGAATTGATTAATAAAAAATATGATGCAAGATTTTCATCTATAATTCAAGATAATATATCAGAGCGTTTAGGTTTGATAAAAAAGGGGACCGACCGGGAACTTGATATATTGGACACAAATTCCTTGAAGGAGATTAATGCTTTAAACAAACAATATAGACAAGGGGAAATAAACGAAAAGCAGTATAGGGATGGACTATATAAGATTACCAAAGAGTCTGGGGAAGCAAAGTTAAAGCTTTTATTGAAAGAAGCGGAGGCAGAACTGGCTTTATCTACTGATCTGCCTCAAGAGAAAGTTGATGAGATTCAACGGAGAATAGATAAGATTAAGGCTCAGATTGAGTCTTTTGGCAATGACATGGATAATGATGAAAATAATCCGGGGAAACGATGGGCGGATGATTTTAATTCTGCTTTGGGCAATTTGTCTTCATCCGCCAATAAATATTTGGGTGATTCTGCCAATATATTTAATGCTCTGGGCGATATCATAGGAGAAATGACCGCAAAAATGGATGATGCAGGAGACAGTGTACTTAATTTTTGGGGAAAACTCGATAACAAAGGCAAATTATCCTTTGTATTGTCTTCATTTGCAAAGATACAAGATGGAATTACTTCTATTATGACAGATATTTATGATGCCAGGATAAAACGTGTGGAAGAGGAGCAGGAAGCTAATGAAGAAGCAGGTGAAAAAGAATTGGAGAGAATCGAAAAGTTAGAAAACTCAGGCGCCATTACTAAAGAAGAAGCTGAAGCAAGAAAAAGAGCGGCAGAACAAGCTACGGCAAATAAGAATAAGGAATTAGAGAAAAAGAAAGAGGTTCTTCAGCAGAAGCAGGCCAAATGGGAGAAGGCTAATGCGATCAGTCAATCTATCATAGCTACTGCACTGGCTGTCTCAAAGGCTCTTCCGAACTTGGTTTTAGCTGCATTAGTTGGAACATTGGGCGCTGCTCAACTTGCTACTATCATTGCCCAGCCCATTCCTAAATATGCTAAGGGTACAGATAATCATCCCGGTGGGTTAGCTATTGTAGGTGATGGCGGTAAGCATGAAGCTGTTGTAACTGACAAGGGCACTTATATAACTCCTAATGTTCCTACTTTGATTGATTTGCCACGTCGGGCAAAGGTAATTCCCGATGTAGATATAGAGAGACGCAGTGATTTCCTGCCTCCTTTTGACAGGTTGGCTTTATATCGTAGTATGAACTTGCGTTCAGACATAGGTGCTTTGATGAAGGATGCCGAAAGGATGGGTGAGCCTATTACTGTGAATGTGAATAATGATTATAGAAAGTTGGAGCGTGAGATGCAGTCGTTAAACCGTTCGTTTGAAAAGATGGCTAAATACCAAAAGAAGGCTGCAAAAGAGACCGAGCTAAGAAATATATCAAGTCGTATTTAAATCACCGTATAAAGGAGTACGGAACATTCTTATGAAAACAAATCAAATCATGATTCGCCCGATGGGTGAGTTTAAGGTAATTCAGAGAACGAAAGATGGTTTTTTCAATGCAACAGATTTACTAAAACAGTGGAATAAACTAAATGATAATACAAAGAGTATTGAAAATTTTTATATTGATAATCAGTCTTTTTTACGAGATATGAATTTTAAATGTTGTAATAATAAAGAAGATACATATCTTCCATATCATATTTTCGTAGTGTTTGCAAATTGGCTTTCTCCACATCTATTCATATATGCATTTAATTTATGCGAAAATGATGATATTTCTTTCATAAGGAGAATTGGTAATGAAGAAAAAGAATCGTGATAAGTATGATATACACAGATCTTGATAGAATATCCCTCAGAAGATTCATAGATGTATTTTGTGGAGATTCGGACGCCGTGTGTGAAGGTAATTATAGTAAAGAGGAAAAGAAGAAAGCGGTGTCCGGATTGGTTAATGAATATATGTCTATAGTTGGCAAGAAAGGGATTTTGGCTGAGGTTTCAAAGAAGAATGAAATCATTGGCCTTATGATAAAGATAGGAGTGATGAATGCCTGCCGTTATTTAGCGGAAGAGAAAGAATGGGAAACCGCATGTTCTGTTCTTGATGATATGGGTTATAAGCTTGCTCCGGAGGACCATGGTAAGATTTTGAATAGGATTGAAGCTATTTTGTCTAACAGCAGGTTCCGGATGGATAAGATTATGGCAGAGAAGCCGGATAACAAGAAATCTGCTGTTATGGATAGGGATTACTTCGTAAGGGAAAGAGTAGCAGTGATGCAACATTTTAATATGCATGTTGATCCAGATGCGTTTTCTGCCAAAGAGTACGCGTATATGGTAAAGAGAATGTGTGATGAAGTTGATTTCCGCATGAAGGCATTAAAAAAGAAATGATATGTATTACAAATGTGAGTTGTTGGTCGATGGCTATTCGTATCAGGTAACGGATAACCTCGTGAATTGGGATGATATAACGACATCATTCAAGAGAGGGGATTATGATGGTGTCGTGAGATCGTTCTCTACGAAGTTTGAGTTTTCTAATGCTGCATACAGTCTGTTGAAACGTGTGTTCCGGAAAAAGTATCTGCAAGCATCGGCCAGTGTGGTATTTTACACAAGAAATAACAGTTGGCTTTGGAATGAAAGATTCCGGTGTTCGTTGGACTTCTCGACATTTCAAGACAATGGAAGTACTATATCTATCAGTGCCGTAGATGACAGCCTGGCCGCATTGATAAAGGCTAAGAAGGGAACGCAGTATGAATATGTGGTTAGCGAGCTTACAGAAGGCAAATACTTATACTATGACGGTATAGAAATGAACCAAAATGTAAACTGGTTGGTTGCCGGGAATAGCATTGAGGATTCAACGGATGTATCGGTTGAAATACAGGCGGCATTAAAGTCCAAATACTTTCCGTTGGCTGTAAAATCAAGCGAGACCTCAATAGGCGGATATATAACCTATGGGGATACTTTTCAGCAGAACGTATCTGATGGTGGTAAAGACACTTTCCTTTTCAGGGCGGAAAGGAATATTACCTGCTTCTTAAGTGTCTCTATCTCGTTTAATGTTCCGGCAAATAAGGCATTGTCTATGACATTGGTAAAAATCGGAGCAGATGGGAATGAAACAGAGCTTACCAGAACTGTTATTAACGACGAACACCCTGAGACCATATTTATACTTTCATATATGAAAGATATAACATTGCTTGAAGGGGATTATTGTTTTATAAGATATGGTTCGGCATATAACATGACTTTGACTATCAGGGACCCTTACATTAGTCTAAATTGGGATGCAAGAATAATACCGGTTAACATTGATATAGTTACGCCTGTCAAGCTTCTAAACCGGCTCCTTCAAAGTATAAATGGAGGGCAGGAAGGAATTACAGGAGAGATCGTTTCAGGGGTAGACAAGAGATTAGATGAATGCATGATAGTACCTGCTGAGAGTGCAAGAGGTCTGAAAAATGCTAAATTGTATTGTTCATATACAAAGTTTGTTGATTGGATGCAGGCGGAGTTTGGGTTTGTTCCTGTGATAGGGGAAGACAAGGTTACATTCGTCCACAGAAACAGTTTGTTTTCGAAGAACGTAGTGAAAGATTTTGGGGACAATATACGATCGTTTGAATACAACGTAAATTCTGCATTGATTTATTCCCGGGTACGGGCCGGTTATGACAAGCAGGATTATGACAGTGTGAACGGACGTGATGAATTTCATTTCACTAATGAATATACGACGGGAGTGACTCTGACTGAGAATACCTTGGAATTGATAAGTCCGTTCCGGGCTGACGCATACGGGATAGAGTTCCTGGTTCAGAAGAGGGGAGAAGACACTACGGACAGTGATAGCGACAATGACGTATTTTTCGTGAACGCGAAGCTTGTTTCAATAGACGGCAGATACCGGCTTGTACGTACGATAAATGGCGGTCCTTCTATTTCCGGAGTGATCAGTCCGGATACGATGTTTAATGCCGTGTATTCTCCACGCTATATGATAGAGGCTAACCGGAGGTTTATTGGTGCATTTACCAACACGTTGGACTTTGCATCCTCCGATGGTAACAGTGATGTGGTGATTGACGGAGTACCGGAGAAGATAGATATTCAGCTATCAGAAGGAGAAAGGTTGTTTACCGTTGGTGAGTTGTCTGTAGAATCGGGAGATATGAAGGCTCCTGAGGATCTTACAGGATTAATATCTATAGAGAAGGGAGGAGAAACTTACCATGGGTATATCAAAGACGGTAAATTCAATTATGGGCGTGCGGAAGCCGTTAAATACACTTTGATAGTAGAGAGTATAAAATAAGGTGAAATAGTTCATAATTACATTTTTAATTCATATATTTGCTGCTATAACACAGGTCAAGAGGCTTGTAACCCAAATTCGGACTAAAGGACTATGATTAAGATAGGTGATATATGCCCATTGTTCTTTTCGCCAGTTAAGGACAGATATGCAATCGATATAGATTACATTCAGAGGTTTCATACTGCTGATAGGATTCTTATACAGATATTCGCGGATGACGGAGAAATAGCTTCGGCCTCTCTTAATAATCTCGTCAAAGGAACTTCTTCCAATATTCAATTTCAGACTTATGAGGTGAATGCATCGATTACGATGTATTATGCCACATTGACTTCACTTCCGGACTCTGTATATAGCGTAACTTTTGAAAGCAAGGAATCGGAGCCTTTTGAAATATGTTCCGATTCCAATATACTAAAAGAGACTACGCTTATCCGATATTCACATAAAGACAACAATTCAGCTTTTGATAATATTTTCTGGATAGGAGATAATCAACAAGTTTTTGAATGGAGAATAGAGGCAGGGTTTAAGCCGGCAGGATACGCGGCTAAAATTGATAATGAACAGTATCGAAATCAACGTCAGGAAATAGAAGAACTGTATGCAGTCCCCTATGATTCGTATGTGCTTACGGTAGGGAATTCATGGGGTGTCCCGTATTGGTACGGAAGACACCTTAACCGGATATTGTGCGTATCGATGTTTGAAGTGAATGGGGAGAAGTACGTACGTTCGGAAAATTCCGTTCCGGAAATTAGTCAGGTGATGGAAGATAGTCAGATGTTCTTCGTTTCTATCGCGTTGGAGCCGCAAGAAAACTCTATTGCGGGAGTAGGAGGAGCACCGGAACAGGCAAGCAGTGCATCTATAGTTGGATTTGTGGTGAATAACCCGAAAGAAGGGGAAATGTTGAAATATAAAGAAAGCGAAGCAGCATTTATAAATACTTCACGGATTTAACATGAAGAAAAATATAAGTAAAATACAGTGGTTTGGTTCGGATCTTGAAAACGGGAAAGCGAAGGCACCCGTTATTTCTCCGGATGCAATGTCTCACTTGGAAGGACTGAACCAGGGAGAATTTTATATCTGTAATGCAGACGAAGACCCGGCTATATTTATACGGACCAATAAAAACAATGTAGTGGCGTTTAAGTTGGCGGCTGATGTTGACATGGAGGCTTTAAAGAAAGTGTTTCTCCGCAAAGATCAGGATGATACCACCCCTTACAAACTGACCATCCGCGGAGGTCTTGATACCGGTTGGGATGAATCCCAGGCAGAACCAACAGGAAGTATTTCTAAAGATGGTATATTGAACTATGCTGCGGCCATTTTGAAGGAATATATCTCTTCGCCTAAGTTTATTCCCGGCTTTACAGGAGAAGGCGCTAAACTTTATAAGGACGAGGTTGGTAACTGGACCCTGGAATGTGACATCGTTACCGTCCGCAAAATGATGAAGGTATTTGAACTGATCATTCAGAAAATACGCTCAGTTAACGGTGCATTGGTGATCAGCCAGAGCAACAGTAAGGTTGTAGAAGTGACGGAAGATGGTGAATATTACGTCCTCGACTTTGGCGACGATCAGCCTACATTCCAACCCCATGACCTTGTAAGACACCAGGTATTCAGCGGGAACGGGGTCGAATACTATTGGGTAGAGATTGAACGAACAGAAGGCTCTAAGGTTTGGATATTGAAAAGTGAGTTTAACGGTGTGGTGCCTAAACAAGACGATGAACTGGTTCAGATGGGTAACACTCAGAATGTGGCCCGGCAAAGTTTGATCTATTTGTCTGCCGAAGAGGGAAGCCCGCAAACTGAAGGATTGGGAGAATATCAGTCCTTGCCGGTCATGGTAGAAGAAGAAACCCAGACTACTCACAATATATATGCCGGTACGGCAGACGGAAAGTGTTTTAAGTCTGACCTGGTAGTAGCGGCTGATTTTAGTACGGCGAGCCTTAATTTCTACAAGTCGGCTTCACTTACTTCTCCCGTATGGATGAAATTAAACGCGAATCCTTATGAATTTATCCTGTTACATGATTTGTATTACTGGAATGGCGGGTATGTGTACGTAGCCGATATTTACTCTACAGGGACATTAGGGGCAATAGGATATTCTTCTGACATCAACAGCTTGTTTGCCGGTGCCATGTCTGTAAGCGATCTGGATTCCAGTGTTGGTTTCTATGCTTATGAAATGGGCAACATCGGATTTGATGATGATCACTTCTACATAGGATGGCGTGGAAGTAAAAACAGTAGGGACTATATGGTTAAATTTGCCATAGACAAGTCTGGAAATATAACCCTATATAAGGAGGACATGGTCTATACAAAGACTATGCGGATCAGCGGTAATTATATGCTGTCATCAGATAAGTTGTCTTTGGAGGTCAGAAATCTTAAGGATTCGCAGTTCTCCGTATATGATATAGATGATACCATGACTGATGCCATCTGCTACAAATCCGGTTGCTTCCTTGTGTTTACTTCAAAGAGCTACTATTCTATTGAGAATGGAAGCATAACGAAGAAGGAATATGATTTAGGCGGTAAGACAATAGGAACTATCTCTAACAGTGCTTTAGTTAGTGGAGTAGTGTATGCTTACACTACTAAAGGTTATGTATTGACTTTTAAGGACGGTGCCCAGGTAAGCACCCCGGAACTGTTTGCAGGTGTCGAACAAAACGGAGAGCCCAGGCGGATTTTCAATGACGGTAAGAATGTGATAGTCGATATATCTTCTAATGCCTATTTTGCTCCGATCGTACAACCGGTAGCAAACGGACGTCCTGTGATTGATATCCTTGATGGGGTCAATTCAAAGACCTTCTCCGGGAAACTGAAAACAAGGCTCGGATATTTGGGAGGTATTACGGATACTGATTTTCCCGCAAGTTATCAACCTTCTGGGTATGGATTGTATTCTATTAATGCTTTCCTAAAAGGTATATTTATCCTCCGATCTGGCAAGACCATCGAACAGGAGTTTGAATCTACCAACAAAGAGATAGATATTGCCAAAACCGATGCGAAAGCTGCCCAGGATAGACTGAACACCTGGGCGGATGATGGTGTCATATCACCAACTGAAAAGACCGCGTTAAAGCAGGAAATGGAGGCATTAAAAGCAGAAAGAGATTCTATTTTGGCTAATGCAACACGGTATGGGATTGATACCGTTGCTTATCGGAATGCTTTCAACGATTACTATCATGTGCTTGAAACACATTCGGCGAGCGAGCCGGAGAACATACCGGTTAGCGCTTCATTCAAAACTCTTCAACAGGCTTATTATGACCAGCAGCGGACAATTATAGACGCTATCAATTCCGCTTCATACTCGTACGTAGGGGAAAAGGTTAAGATTGAGACTGATACGATTATGGAGGCTTTGCCCGGACAGATTACGTTGGCTGTGAAGGGTGAGGTGAGTAAGGTGAAGGTGGGGGATGTTAACTTGCTGAAAGGTGCTAATATTGAAACATCAAATCCGTCATATAGAGTTGCAGAATATAGGTATGATGTTAGGCCTGAGATTGGTAAAGAGTATACTTTAACCCTTTGTTATACTCTTGGTGCTAACAATTGGGGTATTGGTGCATTTTCGGATATTGGTTCTTCTAAAATTGCGCAATTTGAAACTCGTGGAGAAAGAATAATTGAATCTAAGAGAGTCGAAATAGCACGCATTTTATCAGGAGATGGCATAAGTTTCTATCAGTTTGAGAATGGAAATTATGGTTCAATTATACATTGGGCCGTTTTAGCAGATAGCAATGTAGGTGTAACGCAGTGGATTCCGTCTGCAAGCGAGCGGGGAGTAGGTATTAAGAACTTATGCTCTTATAGTAACATTGTAAAAGCAGGCTTTACATATGCTTCACGTTATGACGATGATGGAACAATATTAATGCTACCGGGGATTTTACACTCAGAATCGTATAATGCTAATAAGGATATGTTCGGTTTGACCTATGACCCTCAAAAAAGGTATTATGTGTTTATAGATCATTCTGTTGCATCATCTACAATTCCTAATGGCACAAGAAGTATCTTTTTGCGGATCGTATACACTGATGGCACAAGCGAGGACATGTCGGTATTTAATGACAGCATAGAAAACAATTTCATCCTTACATCAAAGGCTATTAGATACATATTGGGTTCTTATGGCACTTCTGTCTCGACTTACTTGCGTATTGGAATATTTGAGACCAATACTCCTGTAACCTGGAGCCCCGCCCCCGAAGATCTTAACTACATTGCCAAGACCTACACCGACTCAGAGATAAAAGTTACGAAAGGGTTAATTGAAAGCAAAGTCTCCCAAACCGACTTTGACGCTCTCGGACAGGTTGTATCCAATCAGGGAACTGAGATCTCTCAGACCAAGACGGATATTAACCTTGTATCAACGGTATCGGGCAATGCACGTTTGATTGCTCTTGCTATGAGTAAGGGGAAGATGTTGAATCGTGATCCAGAATTTAGAAATAATGGGACAAATGGGATTGGTAGCTACAATAATGGTGGCGGAGGATCTGTAACTGTTGAGAGAGCCGCAGATATTAATTTGCCTAATCAATCCGGATATAAATTAAAGATTACTTCACAAGGAAATGTAAGTCCAGGTTTAGGCGGATTTACTTTCACTACTGCGTCTCGTGCCAATGCTGTATTTATAGTTCGATTTATTGCATGGATTCCTGTTGGATACAATGTTGAGTGGGCTTCAAACGCCACGGGTAACGGTCGTACATCAAAATGGCTTACCAATAATGTAGGGACCGGTGACTGGGAGGAATATGCGTACTATGTCAAGTGTGGTGTTGGAGGTACATTTTCTTCAACCAACTATTTCTATTTAGTTTCTGGTTCTTCCCCCGTTACTTGGTACCTTGCCTTTGCTACAGTATACGATGCCGGTTCTATTGATGACACTCCAACAAAGGATGAATTAAAAACAGGAATCACTATTAAGCCGGGTGCTATCAATATATTCGGGCAGGATATCAGTATTGCCGGCATGGTTACTTTTTCCGGCTTGTCGGCATCCGAGCAGCAAAATTTCAAGGGTAATACGGGGCCGCAGGGTCCTAAAGGAGATACCGGCGCTACAGGTCCTCAGGGATTGCAAGGACCCGCCGGTACTAAAGGTCCGCAAGGAGATAGAGGTCCGCAAGGGCTTCCAGGACCACAGGGTCCTCAGGGATTGCAAGGACCCGCCGGTACTAAAGGTCCGCAAGGAGATAGAGGTCCGCAAGGGCTTCCAGGACCACAGGGTCCTCAGGGTGCAACTGGTCCGCAAGGACCGCAGGGTCTATTGGATGAAACAGCTATGCTTTCTTTGAAAAATAGCATTGCCTCCAATATTGGGTATTCTTCCTGGCAGGATATGGTAAACCATGCTTCATCAGAACCTCGAGAGACAATAGTCGTTGGAGGATATATAAATACAGTTCTGATCGATGCTACTGCTATTGTTACAAATGCTTTATCAGCAGGTAGAATTACTGCTAATTACCTTACTGTTACCGGAGAGTCCATGATTGGTGGCTTTAAAATATCCGGTACCTCTTTGACTTCTGGATCAATGACTATATCAACCCAGAATATTCAGTTCTCAGGAGATAGTATTACTGCCGGTTTAGGTATTAATACCGCACCTGCCACTTTAGGGTTGAATGTTCCGTTGTGGATCAATAACAACAAATATGCAGATACCTGTATTGCCGCACGTTTCTCAGCTACAGGTGCATATCAGAAAGAGAATAACATCGCGCTTGCCTTGGTAGGGTGTATCTCCGGATTTGCCGTAAAACTGCGTTCTATGACTTCAGGGGGATATCTAACCCTGGAAGACTGTTTCGTATCATGCAGCTTTACTGGAAGTGACCAGAATGTGTATTTGCCTAAAAATCCCCCCGTCGGAAAAGTATATTTAATAAAAAGATGGCCGAATACAGGTAAAGGTCCTATCGTACACGCGAATGGAAGTACATTGAACGGTGGTGCGACTTCGGACCTGTTAAGAGAAAACAATCACCTTGCTATCTGTGTATGGGGTGGAAATTCATGGTCATATAATAAGATATCATTGTAATTTAAAAGATAATAGTATGAAAATTGATTTTAGAAAGATCGTAGTTTATGATATTGAAGGCAATGTCATGACAAAAGAAATCGAAAAAAAAGACTCTGAAGGTAATAGTATCGGTACCGAAATAATACCGGATTATAGGGATCTTAGTAAAAACCTGGGTAACGCAATCTTCTTCAACGTTGAAGATATAAATGAGCAGGAGATTGGGCGGAAGATATACCATGACGGTGAAATTGAGATAGATGAAGCAAGAGCTGCTTTAATCAAGAGGTTTGCTGAGAAGATCTTTTATGCATATATAAAAGTTCCACTCTTTCAGCTACTTGATGAAGCGATAGAAAAAAGTAAGACAGAAAATTTATAATTACTTAAAATGAACATTATGAACGAAGAAATTAAAATTGTAGCGACTGATACAACAGAAGTAAAGTCGTTTGAGGGTACCTCCTTACAGTCCCCTACGGTGAAGTATAACATTCGTTATACGGTTATCAATGGAGTGAAGCAATCTATATTTGTTGGTATCACCGATAATGCAACAGAGACAGTTGCAAATGCTGACGGTAGTGGAACGCATGAAGAAATCATGGAAACTAATCTTGGCGAGATCCGGTATGACCCTTCTCCGATGCCTCAGGTTACTACTTTGAATCTTAGGTATACAGATAGTTTTGCTACTTACATGTCTGATTTTGTCCGTATTATAGACCAGATCCTCAATAGCGTGGAGTAGTGTAATAATGAATGTCCACCCGACCTTCACAGGCGGGATGGACTTGCGTATTATCTAAATAAATTATGAAATTGGTTTTTCAAAAATAATATAATAATTTATTAATTACAAATTATGCAAGATAAATCAATACATCAATTCTCGTCTGGTTTGTTTGCTCCTGTAGCCGGAAGCTTCGTAATGGAGGCTATAGAGCATATGATACCATGGCTAATCACAATGTTCTTTGTAATACTGTGTGATTTAGCTACGGGGTGCAGAAAGAGTTTGATGATGGGGGAACATGTGAGATTTAGTAGGGCTTGGCGGGCTACGATGGGGAAGATGGTTACATATTTCAGTTTCGTGATTATGGTGGTGATGATAAACGAGGCCAGTGGTGGAAGATATAACATTGATATATTCGCTTGCTTATCTGTCTGCTTTATCGAGGGATGTTCTATTATATCGAATATTCTTAAGCCAAAAGGGTATGATTTTAATTTGATAGTGGCTATTGGGGTCTTTGCTAAGAAGGTTTTCGGAATTGACAAGGAAGATTCAGAGGGTATAGTGACTAAGAGAAAGAGGGTAAATGAAAATAAGGAGGAAAGAGTATGAAAATTCTAATAGACAACGGACACGGTGAAAACACTCCCGGAAAACATTCACCGGATGGAAGGCTGCAAGAATGGGCTTATACCAGAGAGATAGCGGATATAGTAGTTTTTGGTCTGAGAAAACATGGCATTGATGCAGAACGCATAGTAAAAGAAAATATAGATGTTCCATTGTCGGAACGTTGCAATCGGGCTAATAACATATATCGTGAAACAAGGAAAAACGCTATTCTGGTATCTATTCATTGCAATGCGGCCGGCAACGGTTCTCAATGGATGAACGCAAGAGGCTGGGAAGCATGGACGAGTGTCGGACAAACAAAAGCTGACGCGCTTGCGGAACATCTTTACAAAGCCGCAGAAGAAACGGGGTTGAAGACCCGTAAGGACATGACGGACGGGGACGTTGACAAAGAGGGGCATTTATACATACTGAAACATACAAAATGCCCCGCTGTATTGACAGAGAACTTTTTCCAGGACAATAAGGAAGACGTGGAGTTCTTATTGTCGGCTGAGGGCAAGCGGACTGTGGCAAATATTCACATAGAAGGTATTATTAACTATTTAAATTCAAAGTAACATGGCTCTAACAGATTTAACTTTCAGCAAACAGGGTGAAGCTTATGTATCGGACCCTGTGCAACTTCAATCGGATGCAGGCCTTCATCTTGAATTTGCAAGTGAAGATAAGAATAACGTTGTCTCTCTGTTTCAGAGTATGACGAATACAAATTACGTTCCTTTCGGATCATATAACTATGTGGGTAGCACAATGGATGTTGCTATTACAGGAGTGATTCCCGGGATGTATATCAAAGTGCAGTCTATCTCACAGCCTACTTTGGCTAAAATTCTTGTATCGGAATGAAAGTTTCAATCAATCAGGTAAAGATTAACCGCGTTGGCATTAACACGGCTCAGGTTAGGGGAATACGTCTTGGATCAGCTTCAAAGGGAGGGCAAACTTCTCCTTTTCACCCTTCTCTTGTGGATTATTGGAGCTTTAAAGGTAAGAACAATTTCGATAAAGATAGGAATACTATCAAGGGAATAAAAGGTGAATTATTGACTGCGTATAACTTCGGTTGGAGCTTAGGCAGTGGATATGGTAAATATACTATGAATTATTTAAATTATTTAAATAATTCTAAGAGCCCTGAAGACATTATAATAACAGATTCTTCAATAACCAGATTAAAAGGTGAAGGAAAAATATCCTTTTGGGTTACAGGGAATAAACTTCCCACAGGTATAACAGTTATTCCTTCCTATAGAATCAATGTTACAGGAGAATGGGAAACTCCTCCGGAATTTACTTATTATGATGGAGATAACGCATCTATATCACATACAATTACTTTAACTCACGGCATTAACATCATCCCTGAGATAACAATAAATGTAATAACATCAATATCATCCACTATATATGGTTTTAGTACTTTTCAAAATGGAGATGTCACTATTGAACAAATTCCAGAATATGAAGGGGCAATAGTTACAGATGGTGTTGATGATTATCTGAAACTTGATAAGGTAGGATATAAGATAGGAACTGTTATAGTTAAATTTGTTCCTATTAAGTTTAATGTTGGTTGGAATACAGTTTTTGATAATAATAAATACGATAGCCCTAATAGGAATTTTTTAGGTTATTCTTCTACCATAGAAAATAGAGGTACTACTATGTTTGTTTCTAATTATGGCGATTATCTTGCATTATATCATAATACGCCTAAACAAGCTAATGACTCACTTTATATAAGTAGCTCTTATACAGAATCGTTTACAGCTAAGGAGTTTTTTTCTATGGCTCTATATGATATTGCTATATATCAAGACGTTCTGACCGCTGAAGAAATTCAGAAAGAAATCAACGTCATGGAATATGGTACTCCAAATCCAGTGTTCGCATTGAACTTTGATAATTTTGCCTATAAAGCCGTTGATTATCCTGAATTTGCTACTGGCAAAGTTACAACAAAAAAAATTGTAATAGATAGTACAACTACACAAATGAATGGATTTATTGTGGCTGCTTATAATCCAGAATTAACAACAGGAGATGCAATTGAACTACCATCTTATAAAGTAAAAGTCACAGGAATTGACGCATATGGTAATCTGGGCGATGGTTATTGGGCAGTTGCGTTAATGGGAATGCCTATTAATGCGTCACAAGACCCTTGGGTTTATCTGTTTTACAAAGATGGAATTTATGATATACCAGCAATATCATTAAGTGAAAGTATCTATAATTTAGCAGTGATGTGTCAAATAATGGTTGACAAGCCTATTGAGATAGAAATCCTCTACGATAAGAATATCACAAAGAGTTTCCCTGAGACCAAACAAATATTCCCTTAAAGTTAATAAGAAAATTATGAAATACGTAATTGTAACAGTAGAATGGTGCCTTAACCATGGTGTTGTGGTACCGGCACAAGCAAGAAGATCAGTTGACGGGTTGAAAGTTATCCTGCATGAAGATTATATTGACCCTGTCTTGAGAGAAGAAGATGCCATGACCTCGTACCGACATGATTCATCTGAGTTAAAAAACATACTAAGTGGTCCTGAGTGGACGGTTCCGCAAGAGGGGGTATTATGAAACGGTTGACATGTATCGTTTTGCTGGCGTCGGCAATATGTTTTGCCGGATGTAGGACTACTCAATACGTACCGGTTGAAACTATTAAGACTGAGTATAAGACAAGAGATAGTATTCGTCATGATAGTATATATCAGCGTGACAGCATTTATGTAATAGACAGGGGGGATACAGTGTATACGTACAAGGATCGGTATCTCTATAAGTATTTATATCTTAATCGCATTGATACTGTGATTAGGACGGACAGTATTCAGATACCTTATCCGGTTGAAAAGGCGTTGACCAGGTGGCAGAAGGCAAAAATAGAACTTGGCGGCTGGGCATTTGGTGGCTTGATATGTATTGCTATTATTTTATTGTATATCTGCATTAAAAGGAAAGGAGGCTGACATGAAATAATATTCTGATTTGCCGGTGGTAGAAGGCCGGCATAAGAAGCACCATTAACAAACGTATTTCTTTAGGGGCAAAGAAGTAAAAGAAAGCCTCACTACCCGTCATACGACTACCAATCAGAAACGGGCAAACATCGTCGGAACACTGTTAGGAGGCTTTCAAAGTTAAATAACAGTGCCTTCGATGTTTTGTTTTATAATCTAATATGTTCTTTAGCATGAAAATTGTTGATATGTATCAGAAGGTAGTAGCGGTAGTCTGTCAGACAACGGGAATAGACGAATATTCAATGTTTCATAGTAACAAAGAGGTCTGTGTTGATGCCCGATCAATACTTGTAAATGTGCTCACAGAAAGGGGAATAACAGAAGGAGAAATATCATACCTTACCGGGCTAACTCAGCAGTGCGTTAATAAACTCAAGAATAACTTTTATATCCGTACCCGTAAATGGAGTGTCACAACAAATCTACAATCAGTTTACAACGAGCTTACAACGATATAATTTAAGTACAACGGACTTATAAGGTTATTTGTATCGCAATCCACGGTGGGTTGCCTAGAAACAATATAAACTTATAAGTATATGGGTGGAGATAAAACTTTTGTATTCACTCCTGAAGCAGGTGCTTCCGGTGGTGGACTAAACTCAATCCTTGCAATGATTCCGGGGATGTTGAAAGGAAACGGACTTGATCCGAACCTGGTTGCAGCTCTGATGAATGGTAACAAGAATCAGGATGCCTGGGGAGGCGGTGGATGTTGGTGGATCTGGATCATCGTACTGTTCTGGCTGTGGGGCAGCTGGGGTGGTAATGGCTTTGGTGGCAACCGTAACGGCGGCGGTCTTCCGGCAGAATTGAATAACGACGCCGGACGCGAACTATTAATGAGTGCTATTCAAGGAAACGGAACTGCTATCAACCAGTTAGCAAGTTCTCTGAACTGCTCAACTCAGCAGTTGCAGGGTGCATTGTGCAATGTACAAGGTGCTATCGATAAGATCGGTGGGCAAATCGGTATGTCTTCTCAGCAAATCATCAACTCTGTACAGAGTATGGGGGCAACTATCGGACAACAGATTGCAAGCTGCTGCTGTGATGTTCGTACAGCGATTGAAAGACAGGGTGCAGAAACACGCTTGCAGAACTGTCAGGATATGAATGTACTGACTAATACGATGAATCAGAATACGATGAGCTTGCGCGATGGTAATCTTGCAAATACTCAGGCTATTTTGAGCAATCTGAATGACTTCAAGGCATTGTATCAAGCTGACAAGATGGATCGTCTTACAGCTGAAAATCTGGCTCTTAAAGGACAGATTTCACAGGCTAACCAGAATGCATATATTGCCGCTACGATACAAGCTAATACAGCACCTATCCTTAATCGAGTTAATGATTTGCAATCAGATGTTGATGGTATTAAATGTAAAATGCCTCCGACGGTTGCTGTTCCTTATCCACAACTTCAGGCTTTCAATCCTGAATGCTTCCGTGCTGCTGCGTTCGGTGCTTACGCCGGTGATGCCGCTTATGGTTTGTCTACTTACAATAACGGCTGTGGTTGCTAATTAAAGAAAGGAGGTAATTATGTATCCTTTTAATATTAACAATCCATATGCGATGTTCGGTTTTCCACCGGTTGGATTTCCTCCCTTTTTTCCAATAGGGAGAAGGAGAGTCCCTTATCCGTTGCTTGACCGTCGTGGCATGCCGGAAGTATGTACTACGGGATTGATAGAGAATCTGGAAGGGGAAAGCACCGCCGATTACGGTATTAATCCGTGTGTATGGCGTGCACTTCCTAATCAGGCTACAATCTTGTGGAAAGTACGTCATCCGGTATCTCAAAACGGAGCTTCGCTGCCGGTTGCTATTGTAATACCTACCGCAAATAATTCGTCTACTGTAGTTTCTAACGGGGTTAATGGTGGAACAACAAAGATTCCGGTAATCGACAACAAAAGCACACAGGTAGTAGGGAGTGATGTAACGGTCCCAACGGGAAGCGGCACTGAGACACAACAGGGGTATACAACCGAACATATAGTCTATATAGACAAATGCAACGGTACTTTCCGCCTGTTGGGTGTAAAGGCTGCAAGCAGCCCGGCACAAGTATCGGGAGGCAATACGCCTGCTGAGAATTCAGCTTCAAAAAGTAAGTAAAACCGGAAGTGAGGGGTTATGCTCCTCACTTCTTAAAAGAGAAGTAGATTATGTTCAAAGATTTAAATGAAGGTGCATTGGTTCATATAGTAGATGCTACTAACATACCAATATATTATCAGGGGGTTCTTTCTAAAAAAGGTCCACAATACATTCCACAACCGCAACCGGGACAACAATTTAATCCAATGATGCAAGTGTTTGATCTGGTTGTGTCTGTAAATGGTAGTAATCAGAATTTTAAAGGGGTACCTTGCATGTCAGAAATAGCAACGCATGAGGGAGTTACAATTTCTTGTTCACAAAGTGCATTAAAGCCTGTTGTTGACGATATATATCGTAAAAGTGTTAATGCTATTCAAAACATTGACAAGAATCGCAACACTAAAACAGCATGTGAAAGTATTTTTGAACAAATTGACCCAAGTATTGCGAAAGCAAAGGATCAGGAAAAGAAGATTGCAGACCTTCAAAATGAGCTATACGAGCTTAGAAAAGGTATTCCAACACTTGAAGATATAAAGGCACTTTTTATGCAGTCTCAGAACAGTAGTACTAACAACGTAAAAAAAGAAAAATAATATGGGATGGAGAGTATTTGGCGAAGGCCACAGCTTCGGTGACAACGAAGATATGGAACGCGAAGTGGAGCGTGCATACAAAGAAGGTTGCCGTGAAGGTTATGAGAAAGCCATGCGCGAGATGGGCCGCGGAGGATATGGAGAACGTTACAATGACGGCCGTATGAGCGGTGGAGATTATGATGATCGTGAATATGACAGAGATAGTTACGGTGAAAGACGCGGAGTCAGAGGAACCGGGCCGTATTCAAGATATCGTAGATAATCTACAGAAGGGGATATCTTCCCCTTCTTTTAAATTGAAAACAATTAAATTCTATATATATGCACAGGGAAAGACTTGATATTTACGAGAAGAAGCCGTTTGGTATGGATGAATACCTGGCGAACAATGGATGGCATTTCAGCAAAAAGATGTGCGAATTTGCCGTTTCCTTAATGGAGTGGAAAAATCAGAACGGAGAAAAAGAAAAGCTTCCTGCAATGTCTAAGGACGAAGTGGACGCATTGTTGACCAAATATGGCGTAACTCTTAAAAATAAGGTAGGTTATGACTATGTGTATGTAGCTAACATGTGCAAGGCCGACTTTCTTAAATCATCTGTGCCGAACGAACAATATCAAGCGTTGTATATCAAGGATACAATTGATGATCCGGATGGATACGACGGCAAGGAAATGACGCGGTGGTATGCGGATACTATAGGAATGGGAATACCAGTAATGTGGTCTGATTTAATGTAATGATACATCGGAGGATATACATAAAGAAATACGATTGGGCGGTTGATATATTCTATGCGGTCACCTGCTATTGGACAGACCGGATCATGGAATGCCTGGAAGGTATAGGGTGCCCGGATGATATTCTCCGATCTTCATATCATAATCTGATGTCTTGCAAACTAGATACCGGACTGACCTATTCTAATTACAATAGGAGAGAGACCGTCATGGTAATAGGTAAGACATCATCACCGGGAGAATTTCTTAATTCCTTTGACCATGAAAGAAAGCATTTGGAAGCACATATTGCACAAGCATACGGAATTGACCCGTATGGGGAGGAAATAGCCTATTTGTCCGGAGATATAGCGCAAATGCTAGTGAAGGATGTACAACTGTTTATCTGTGATTGCGAAAGACACAGAAGAATCATAAACGAACAATATAAATGTCATGAATAAAATTTTAAAAGCAATATTGGCCGGAAAATCCAAATCAGAAGTGATAGATCTGTTATCGGATGAAGACAAAGCGATGTTGGATATGACTTCTAAGATTGTTGGGATGACCAGACAGCAGAGGAGAAAACTAATGCGAAAGAAATGAAGAAGGATAAAGTAGACATATTGATCGATATCGTCGATTCTGATATTCCGTATTGCGCTTTCTGTGCGATATTGGCGAGGGTGTATTGGATGTTGTGAGGATGTTCTATTTTTCATATGGTAAAATTATAGCTTTTGTGATTTTTCTGAATAAGTGCTAAAATTTGGTTCTATTTTTAAGATTGAACAAATAAAGGGAGAGTGTGTTTAGCTCTCCCTTCATTATATCTACCGTTCTGTTTTCTCTATTTTCATGAACACATTTCGCTTGCTTTTTGCTTCAATATAAGAATATAGCAAAAAAGTTATGTTTTTATTTGGTATATTATAGCAAAAACGCTATATTTGTATCGTCTTAAACAAAATGGTCTTTTAAATAATGAAGTACAATCAGTTTTTTGCGGAACTTATCGCAGCAGGTTGTTACGTTCTAAGGCATGGGGCAAACCATGATATTTGGTACAGTCCCAAAACGGGAAACAAGTTTGCATTGTCAAGACACGGCAAACAAGAAGTTCCCACCGGAATGGAACGTAAAGCAAGAAAGGTTCTTTTGGGGGAGTAATCCCCCACCTTTTGCGCCTCATATTTTAAGGCTATAAATTTTAAGGCAATAGGGTACGGTAATAGTGCCGTACCCATTTTTAAACATAGTGTGTATGAAAGTAACTGTAATCATCGAAAAGGCGAAAGACGGGTTTTATTCCTGCTTTGTCGAGGAAGATTTGCCAGGCTTTGGTTTGGCTGGATATGGAGATACGGCAGAAGCCGCTAAGAAGGATATGCTGAAATCATATGATGAAATCAAGGAAATGCAGGCAGAAGAAGGTTTGGAAGTACCCGAATTGGATTTCTTATATAAATATGACATGCAATCCTTTTTCAACTATTTCTCTTTTCTGAATGTTACCAAAGTTGCAGAGTTGGCAGGTATAAACGCTTCATTAATGAGACAATATACTTCAGGTGTGGCAACAGCGGGACAAAAGCAATATGATAAGATACGTGTGGCAGTGGAGCATATATCCAAGGAACTTTCCGTCGCCACATTCTAAAGATAATGTACCGCTGTGAAGCGAGACCGTTTAATTAAGACAACAAAGCCCCGTTCCGACAGTGTAGGTTTGGGGCTTTATATTGTATGAATAATATTCAGATTTTCAAAAATGAAGACTTTGGTGAAGTAAGAGGAGCCGGAACAAGTGAAGAACCTTTGTTTTGTGTAAAGGATGTAGCGATCGCATTGGGCTATTCTAATACAGCTGATGTAACACAAAAACATTGCAAATCAGGCAAAAAGGTATTTTACCCACATGGTAACGGAATTGGTGGCACTAATATGGACATATCATATACCATAGAAAGATTACCGGAATAGGGAAACAAGGTATCATCAATCTTATTAATCGTTAGTCCTCTAAAATATTGCAGTTGTTTATACATTGTTTCAACATTTTAATTTCAGATTGTTTATAAATAAATGTAAAACAATTGTTTATGTATAATTGAAATAATCCCTTCTAAGGCGTGGGTCAAGCGTTCGAATCGCTTCGGAATCACAACGTAAAGGCAAGTAGTCTGTAAAAAGACTGCTTGCCTTTCGTCATTTTACTGGTTATCAAACACTTAGTACTATATCGTTTCAGATCAAAATCGTGCGAATTTCTTCAAAAAGGTAGAAAACAAATAGAAAACATGCCCAAATAGGGGCATGGTAGAAAGAATTTAGAAAACAACTAAAGTAGTGGATGGAAACAAGTAAAGCCATCTGGATGTTATATAACCAATATTAATGAAATACTAACTATTAACTACTAAACCATGTGTTTTCATAATTCAATGTCTGCCAAAGCTATAAAACTGGCTGCACGTTACGGACGAAAATCTGATATCATTGAGATATATCGGGATGTTCTTAACGAACAATATCACATTAACGCCTTTAACTTTCCCAAATATCCGATTATCACTGCATCTGATGAGATACAGGTATTCAATTGGGGACTTATTCCCTTTTGGGGTAAAGACAGAAGAGGATGCTGAAGAGATGCGTAAAATGACCTTAAACGCAAGGGCAGAAACAATATTTGAAAAGCCGTCGTTTCGTGAATCTATAATGAGGAAAAGATGTATCGTTCCCTCTACTGGATATTTTGAGTGGAGACATGAAGAGAGTAAGAAGACTCCTTATTATATTTATGTTAAAAATGAATCCATCTTTTCAATGGCAGGCATTTATGACATCTGGACAGATAAGGAATCGGGTAGGCAGCATGCTACTTTCTCCATCATAACGACTGCTACAAATTCGTTGACGGATTACATACATAACACTAAACACCGAATGCCGGCTATTTTGTCACCGGAAGATGAAGAACAGTGGCTGAATCCTGAATTATCCCGCGAGAATATTGAATATTTCTTTAAACCATATTCTTCAGATGAGATGGGGGCATACCCGATAGGTAATGATTTTATAAAGAAAATGCCAACGGACAAAAGTATTTTGCAGCGGGCATAAAGTTGGTGTACGGTTTCCGGAATGTTATCGGATTGGTATTTTATTACCTTTTTTAACATAAAAATAACTATCGTTACTGACTTTTCAAAAAAGTCAAAAGATAAAAAAATATATTGTGTTTACATAAGATTCGTGTTACATTTGAACGATAAACAATTAAAAAACACAATAACCATGAAAAAAATTATTTTATTACTTGCTTTATGTTTTACCGCAAATAATTTCTTTGCGCAGACTACTGATCCGAATCAACTGAAGAATGAAGGTAATGACGCTTTGAATGCAAAAAATTATGCTGTTGCTTATGAAAAATATAGCGAATACCTGAAATTAACTAATAATCAGGACTCTGTTACTGCATACAACTGTGGCGTATGTGCGGATAACATAAAGAAATATAATGAAGCTGCCAACTATTTTGATATTGCAATTAAAAAAGGGTACAACTTAGCAAATGCATATATCGGTAAATCGGCTGCCTATCGTGATATGAAGAATAATAAGGAGTATATTGCTACATTGGCAGAAGGTATCAAAGCTGTTCCAGGCAATGCAACGCTTGAAAAGCTATATGCAATATACTATTTAAAAGAGGGGCAGAAATTTCAGCAGGCAGGCAATATTGAAAAAGCAGAAGAGAATTATAAACATGCAACTGACGTGAGCAGTAAAAAGTGGAAGACTGATGCTTTATATAGCCTGGGAGTTTTGTTCTATAACAATGGAGCAAGTGTTCTGCAGAAAGCAACTCCTTTAGCAAATTCGAACAAAGAAAAATATGCTTCCGAGAAAGCCAAAGCAGATGCAGATTTCAAAAAAGCCGTAGACTACCTGGGAGAGGCAATTACCTTGTCACCCAATAGAACTGAAATCAAACAGATGCAAGATCAAGCAAAAGGAATGATAAAATAAAAAGATTATCCTAAAGATAGAAGAGAATGGGGTTGCTAAAATCAGCAACCCTATTTTTTTGTATGCATCTGTTTTTTATTGTAAGTTTGTCACTTGAACTAAACAGTGAAAAAAAGAATGATGCAATCCTATAGTAAAAATGAAGCTATCGACCGTATAAACAAACTGGCCAAAACAGGAGAAGCGTTTCTGTTTATTATAAACTATAAACAAGATTGTTCTTTTGTAGAGCAGATAGATAATATTGACCCGTCTGAGCTTCTTTATAATCTGAATGGCTTTAGCAACTGTACGTCTGTACCTACACCTTTACAATCTCCTATAACATGGAGAACGACCCCAATATCGCTTGTACAATATAAAACTTCGTTCGATACTGTACGCAGAAATATTCTGGGAGGAAATAGTTTTTTAACGAATCTCACCTGTATAACTCCGGTCACTACAAATTTAGGATTGGAAGATATCTTTTATCATTCTCGAGCTTTATACAAACTTTGGCTGAAGAATCGCTTTGTCGTTTTTTCCCCAGAGATATTCATTCGTATAGAGAATGGGAAGATTTGTTCTTATCCTATGAAAGGAACAATGGACGCAACTTTACCTTCCGCCTTGGAAGTCTTGATGCAGGATGAAAAGGAGGCGGCAGAACATGCCACAATTGTTGATTTGATACGGAATGATTTGAGTATGGTGGCAGATTGTGTAGCTGTAACCCGTTATCGCTATGTAGATACTCTCCATACAAATCACGGCCCTATTTTACAGACCAGTTCGGAAATCAGTGGGATTTTGCCGAAAGATTATGTTTCCTGTTTGGGAGATATTCTTTTCAAGCTTCTCCCTGCCGGTTCCATTACGGGAGCCCCAAAACATAAAACGATGGAGATAATAGAACAGGCGGAAAATTATGATAGAGGGTTTTATACTGGCATTACCGGATACTATAACGGAAAAAAGTTGGATAGTGCCGTCATGATTCGTTTCATTGAAGAACAAGATGGAAAAATGTTTTTTAAGAGTGGAGGAGGGATTACCTGTAAAAGTGACTTAGAAAGTGAATATAATGAAATGAAGCAGAAAGTTTATGTGCCAATTTATTGAAACAATACATATAGAGAGAGGAATAATATATAATCTGGATTATCACACGAATCGGATGAACCGGACACGTGCAGTTTTTTGGCCGGAACAGCCTGCGTTAGAGCTATCAAAATACCTTTATCCTGTATCAAGCGAAGGAGTGATGAAGTGCAGAGTAATCTATGGTCGCGAAATAGAGGAGATTACATATACGTCTTATCAGATACGTCCGGTACATTCTTTACAGATTGTTTATTCGGATGATATCGATTACACTTACAAAAGTACAGACCGGAGTGTAATTAATGAGCTTTTCGCTCGCAGACAGGAACAAGACGACATACTAATTGTCAAGAATGGACTTCTGACAGATACATCTATAGGTAATATTGCTCTTTTCGATGGAAGTGAATGGTATACCCCAAAACAGCCTCTCCTTAAAGGTACCCGAAGAGCATCATTGTTAGCTATGAATCTAATCAAGGAAAAAGAAATAACCGTAGAGCGGTTGTTTGAATACTCTCAAATCTGTTTATTCAACGCAATGATCGACTTTGGTAAGATAAAGATTGATGTCAATCAGGATCTCATACGGATATAACGATTATTAACAAGTTTATTTCTGGTCTGTTTGAACAAAACCTCTTTGGGGCATGTTATATAGATGTGTTTTTCATAGTATTAGATATAAGATTAATTAAAGAGATTGTACCAGCTTGTGATAAGTAAGTACGTCAGAAACAGAGGCGTCTGTTTTATTGATAAATGTGTTAAAGTGTCGGCTACAAAGAGCCGACACTTTTTTTATACCTGTTTTTCGTCCATTTTATGGATAGTTACAAATAATTCTTATATATTTGTGGGATATAAACAGAAAAGAATGACACAATGAGTAATATACCTGTTATCTTTCGTTTTTTAAAAGACCTTACTGCGAATAACAATCGTGAGTGGTTTAATGAACATCGGGGTGAATATGAAATAGCCCGCATAGAATTTGAAAACTTCCTTTCTTCCGTAATGGCCCGTATTTCACTCTTTGACGAAAGTATCCGTGGCATTCAACCCAAAGATTGTACCTATCGTATTTACCGGGACACCCGTTTTTCTTCTGATAAAACTCCTTATAAGAATCATTTCGGAGGATATATTAATGCGAAAGGGAAAAAATCCAATCATAGTGGTTATTACGTACATATACAACCAGAAGGTTGTATGCTGGCCGGAGGTAGTTTATGCCTGCCACCCAACGTTTTAAAAGCATTGCGTCAATCTATTTATGATAACATTGACGAGTATCGTTCGATTGTGGAAGATCCTGAATTCAAAAAGTTCTTTCCAGTTGTTGGTGAAGATTTTCTAAAAACTGCTCCTAAAGGTTTTCCTAAAGATTTCAAATACATTGATTATTTGAAACCTAAAGAATTTACTTGTGCTTATTCTGTGCCAGACAGTTTTTTCCTGGCTCCTGATATTCTGGATAAAACAGAAGAGGTGTTCCGGCAATTCAAACGCTTTGCTGACTTTACGAATTTTACTATCGATGATTTTGAATAACGATTGGATAGTTATATCCTGAATGACTCTAAAAACAAATTCTGAAACACAATAATACATCCTTTTTATGGAAAAGACTCTTAATCTGATTAAAAATGATCCTTGGCTGGAACCTTACAAAGACGCTATCGTCGGACGTTTTGAACATGCCATGGATAAGAAGGCCGAATTGACCAATGGGGGAAAATCTACGTTGTCGGACTTCGCTTCCGGATATCTTTATTTCGGTTTACATCGCACTGATAAAGGATGGATATTCCGTGAGTGGGCACCAAATGCGTCGCATATTTACATGGTAGGTACATTCAGTAATTGGGAAGAAAAACCTACTTATAAACTAAAACGCCTGAAAAATGGTAACTGGGAAATTAAATTGCCTGCTGACGCTATCAAACACGGCGATCTATATAAATTACATGTATACTGGGAAGGTGGTCAGGGAGAACGAATTCCCGCTTGGGCTAACCGGGTGGTGCAGGATGAAAACACCAAAATATTCAGTGCCCAGGTATGGGCACCGGAGAAGCCATTTAAATTTAAAAAGAAAACCTTTAAACCCAGTACCGATCCATTGCTGATTTACGAATGCCACATCGGTATGGCACAGCAAGAGGAAAAAGTTGGAACATATAATGAATTCCGTGAGAAAATTTTGCCACGCATTGCCAAAGAGGGATACAATTGTATCCAGATTATGGCCATACAGGAGCATCCATATTATGGTAGTTTCGGTTATCATGTGTCAAGTTTCTTTGCGGCATCATCTCGTTTCGGCACTCCAGAGGAACTTAAACTGTTAATTGATACAGCTCATGAACTGGGTATTGCCGTTATTATGGACATTGTTCATTCGCATGCCGTAAAAAATGAGGTAGAAGGATTGGGTAACTTTGCAGGTGATCCGAACCAATATTTCTATCCGGGCGGACGCAGAGAACATCCGGCATGGGATTCACTTTGCTTCGACTACGGTAAAAACGAAGTAATGCATTTCTTGCTTTCAAACTGCAAATACTGGCTGGAAGAGTATCGCTTTGACGGATTCCGTTTCGATGGTGTCACTTCTATGCTCTATTACAGCCACGGATTGGGCGAGGCATTCTGTAATTATGGGGATTATTTTAATGGGCATCAGGATGGCAATGCCATCTGTTACTTGACACTGGCTAATGAATTGATTCATGAAGTGAATCCTAAGGCTATTACCATTGCAGAAGAGGTATCCGGTATGCCGGGACTTGCCGCCAAAGTGGAAGACGGAGGGTATGGATTTGACTATCGTATGGCTATGAATATCCCCGACTATTGGATTAAGACCATTAAAGAAAAGATAGACGAAGACTGGAAGCCATCCAGCATGTTTTGGGAAGTAACTAACCGCCGACAGGATGAGAAGACAATCTCATATGCCGAAAGCCATGATCAGGCGTTAGTAGGAGATAAGACAATCATATTCCGCCTGATTGACGCCGACATGTACTGGCATATGCAGAAGGGCGATGAAAACTATATGGTTCATAGGGGCATTGCTCTCCATAAAATGATTCGTCTACTTACGGCAAGTACGATCAACGGTGGATACCTGAATTTTATGGGAAACGAATTCGGACATCCGGAATGGATTGACTTCCCGCGTGAAGGTAACGGATGGTCATGTAAATATGCTCGCCGCCAGTGGGATTTGGTTGATAATAAAAACCTGACTTACCATTACTTAGGTGATTTTGATGCTGACATGCTGAAAGTAATCAAGAGCGTTAAAAACATTCAGCAGACTCCTGTACAGGAAATTTGGCATAACGATGGTGACCAAGTACTGGCATACCAACGTAAAGACTTGATTTTTGTGTTCAATTTCAATCCGAAACAATCATTTACTGATTATGGATTTTTGGTAACCCCCGGAACTTATGAGGTAATATTGAATACAGACAACGTAGTTTACGGAGGCAATGGCTTGTCAGATGATAGTGTGAAGCATTTCACATTACCCGATTCTTTGTATAAAAAAGAAAAGAAAGAATGGTTGAAACTCTACATTCCTGCGCGAACAGCAATGGTATTGAAAAGAACCAAATAAAAATGGGAATAAACAGATAAAAAAACAGCCCTTGCACAGATTAGATTGCAAGGGCTGTTTTATATTCAATTAAAATTTAATCTTCAGTATTTTACCGGTATATGCTCCTAAAGCTATTTCTGTGGCTTTATAAGGCAATAAACAGACTACTTCTTCTTTATCGGTCATTAAATCGGTTGCTTTGTATGAGTCAAATTGGGGAATCTGCAAAAAATCGAAGGCATGAGAAGGTACATTAATTGCAACATTTACCGATTGATTATCAAAGTTTACGACTACAAACAGCAATTCATTTTTATACTTACGCATGAAAGTATACTGCTTATGTTCATTAAATCTCCATCCATTTTCATTGGCATACATCAAATCAAAAAATACACCTTTTGATATTGCTTGCTCTTCATTACATAGAGTCAAAACCTTATGGTAAATTGCATATAAATGCTTTTGTTCTTCAGTTAGCATTTTTCCATCAAATTTACCTTCGTTACGCCAACGCCGAATGGTGTCTACACTCCAATAATCGAAAATAGTGGTTCGTCCGTCACGTCCGCTGAATCCTTCACTATCCATTCCCATTTCTCCGAACTCCTGACCAAAATAGATCATCATCGGATTCGTATTCATGCAAGCTGATACGATTAGCGCGGGAATGCCCTTGCGTGGGTCTCCGGCAAAGAAATCAGATGCAATGCGCTGTTCGTCATGATTTTCAAGGAAGTTAAGCATCCGCTTTTCAATCCCCCCCAAAGACTGCCAACTACGGGTGATGGCAGTTGCTGAATCGTAACCACAAGCCACGTTACGCAAGGTATCATACAGTCCTACTTTATCATAGAGATAATCGAACTTACCACGAAACAGATAATTTTTATATTCGTGAGGATTGTATACTTCAGCAATAAACAAAATATTGGAATAGGTTTGTTTCACTTGTGGAATAGCCCATTCCCAGAACTCTACCGGAACCATTTCAGCCATATCACAACGGAATCCATCAATGTTCTTGGAAGCCCAGAAAAAAAGAATATCCAACATTTTAATCCAGGTATCCGGAGTCGGTGAAAAATGACAGGTTCCTCCATTTTGATAATCTACTCCATAATTCAGCTTTACAGTTTCATACCAGTCATTTATATTCGGGTAAGCATCAAATCGATTGTTACCAGTTGCTTTGGCAGGAAATTCACGATAAGGTTCCACTGCGTTTCCTGTCATATCAAACTGACCGTGCAATTCCGATTGTGGAATATAATAAAAATTATTGTATGGACTGAACGAGTAATTAGGATCATCGTTGGCTCCGAGTTGGCTGGTACCATCCGGCTGTGCATCCGAATGATATTGGCGCGCTACATGATTCGGTACAAAGTCGATAATCACTTTTAGTCCTGCCCTGTGTGTGCGGTTTACCAGGTTTTCAAACTCTTTCATTCGTCCGGGAACATCAGTAGCCAAATCCGGATCTACATCATAATAATCCTTAATGGCATAAGGAGAGCCCGCTTTGCCTTTTACAATAGCCGGATGGTCCGGTCGGATATTATATCTTCTGTAATCAGTCTGAGTAGCGTGTTCGATAATACCGGTATACCAAATATGAGTCGCTCCGAGCTTTCTGATCTCACCCAAAGCTTTGGTTGTGAAATCAGCCATTTTTCCACAACCGTTTTGTAAGATGTCTCCGTTATTGATGCAGTGGTTATTATTATTTCCAAACAAGCGCGTAAACACTTGATAAATAATCATTTTTTCTTCGTTCTTCATTTTTATAAAAGCTATTTAAGATTAACTATTTTAGTTTCCCGATGGCTCTGATAAGCCGCTTCGATTATTCGTATCACATTCAAGATGTCTTGTGCATGCGTTTTCAACGTTTTTCCTAAACACAAGTGTTCATATATATTCTGATAGAAACCACCATAATTACCGGATATACCCGGATATTTCCGGCAGATTTCTTTTCCATTCATTTCTGTATGCAATAATCCCCATTCTTGTTCCGATTCCTCTCCCCAATTAGGGCTGCTAGGCATTTCACCAGCCAATAAGGCAGCTTCTTGTTTGTCGACTCCATATTTGACATACGATCCTAACGTCCCATGCAACATGAAACGTGGTTCGGCTTCCCGCATCAAATAGCTTGCTTTCAGGGTGATCTTCACATCAGGTGCCAAGGAAGGACGTAACAAATGAATTATAAAATAATCATCTACTTTTCCTCCATTACGAAGTACACCCAAATCGGCAAAAACAGCTTCAGGCATTCCGAAAAGCTGAACTGCCTGATCAATCAGGTGTGATCCCAGATTATATGTCAGTCCACCTCCCGATACTCCCGTTTCTTTCCATGTGTTAGGCTTGATGAAGTTTCGGTAACGGGCGAAAGTTGATTCATATTCCACTAAGCGACCTAACAACGACTTATCAAGAATATCACGTACTGTCAAAAAGTCTGCATCCCACCTGCGGTTTTGATACACACTAAGCATTAGTCCTTTTTGTTCAGACAAAGCTATTAATTCTTTTCCTTGTTCTGTAGTAGAAGTAAAAGGTTTCTCAACTACCACGTTTTTTCCGGCTTCAAGAGCCATTCGGGTATATTCATAATGTGTGCTGTCCGGGGTATTAACCACAATCAGATCTATCTCGGGATCCTCTGTCAACTCATTAAAACTACGCACAATCGTTGCTTGCGGATAACGTGCTTTAGAGAGTTCCTTGGTACGCTCTACTATTTTACAAAGTTTGAAATGCGGATTCGTACTGATAAACGGGGCATGAAATACCTGTCCCGACATACCAAAAGCAGCCAATCCGGTTTTTATTATCTCCATATCTTTCCTTTCTCCTCAATCAGTTGATCCAAAACTTCGGAAGCTGTGTTATAGCCTTGCTCAAAAATCTCTTCAGCTTTTTCAAGCTCAGTATTGCTGTAACCCTCCAGATTATAAGGTTCTATTAGTAAATCACAATTATCGCGCTCCGGAAACGTATTGGCGCGAAACATAAAATGATAAGAGCGCATGGCAATACTGACAATATTCATTTTATATTTCTCTGCCATCAGCGGACTGACATTTACTGCCACTACTTTTTCACATTCATTTCGGATGGTAGAAACTGGTAAATTCATCAAAAGCCCTCCATCCACATAGTGTGTATTTCCTATTTTTACAGGCGTAAACAATACCGGCATACAGCATGAAGCTGCCACTCGTTCGGCTATATTCCCTTTATGAAAATGCATACTGCGCCCATGATCCAGATCAGTGGCGGTGATGATAAGTGGAAGTTTTAAGTCTTCCAGTTTCTGTGCTTTAAGATTCGACTTCAGAAAGTCTATAAATTCTCCCAGTGCAAATAAACCGACTTTGGGAATCACAAGTTTGGTCAAGTCCTGAAATTTATGTCCGGAAAAGTAGTCCAACACTCTATAGGGTTCGTTACCGTCGGCGTAAAAAACTCCGGCCAAAGCTCCGGCACTTACTCCTGAAATGATATCCGGTTTAATATCATGCTCCAATAAGGCCTGGATAACTCCCAAATGGGCAAATCCTTTAATAAAGCCTCCGCTTAAGGCATATCCAATGTTATAAGGTTTTCCGGTTAATGCGTTATTCTCCATTTTCATTTACTTGATTCATATATGTACGCCACGAAATTAGTAAAATAATTAAGAGGGAGAATTGATATAAGAAAAAAACTGGTAGAAAATAGCATTAAAAAGGATAAAATCCGGAAAAGTGCTTCCGGATTTTATTTATTCAAATATAAAAAGCAGATACAGACTACTTTTCAATTATTCTTATTTTTCTTTTTTCGTTTTTTTTAAATCCGGTAAAAACCAAGTTACCAATCCTAATAACGGCATGAATGCACAAACATTGTATACCGCATCGATTCCAAATTTATCGGCCATATTGCCAAGGACAGCAGAGGCAATACCGGCAACACCAAATGCAAATCCAAAAAAGAGTCCCGAAATCAGCCCTAATTTATTAGGAAGCAGTTCCTGCGCATAAAGCAAAATAGCGGGAAAAGCGGACGATAACATCAGTCCGACGCAAAAACTAAGAAGTACAGTCCATACAAGTCCGGCATGTGGCATCAACAAACTAAACGGTGCTGTGCCAAGGATTGATCCCCAAATTACATATTTGCGCCCGACCTTATCACCGATAGGGCCTCCCATTAATGTACCGATGGCAGTAGCTACCAGAAATACAAATAAGAAGAGTTGTGATTGCTGAATACTTACATTAAACTTATGTATCAGATAGAAAGTATAATAGCTGTTCAGACTCGCCATATAAATATATTTAGAAAAGATCAAGATCATCAGTATCGTAATGGCAAATACTGTTTTGCCTGGAGAGAGCGGGCGTTCAATATAGGTTCTTGCAAGTATGGGACGTTTTTTAAGATGGTTCAGATAGGCCCGGTACCAACGACAAATAGGGAACATTGCACAGATAGCCGCTAAAGCAAGAATTGCAAACAAAGCAATATAATGCCTGCCGTAAGGAGCCACTAACAACGCCACTAACAAAGGGCCTAATGATCCGCCCAAATTGCCGCCCACCTGAAAGAGTGATTGCGCTAATCCCCGTTTTCCTCCTGAAGCTAAAAAGGTGATACGTGATGCTTCGGGATGAAGGACAGAAGAACCGATTCCAATAATAAAAACGGATGCAAGCAACCAGTGTAAATTGGATGCAAAAGCCAGATTCAACATACCTACCAGTGTGAAACTCATTCCGATGGGAAGTGACCATGCTATAGGACGTTTGTCAAAAATGAGACCGGTCAGTGGTTGAAACACGGAAGCGGACATCTGGTAAACAAGAGTTATCAATCCAATCTGAGCAAAACTTAACGAGAGATCTTCTTTAAAGAGAGGATATACAGCCGAAATGACAGCCTGCAAAAGATCATTTAAACAGTGAGAAATACTTAATGCGATCAATATAGGAAATGCAATCCTACGAACCGGTTGGACCTGATTTTGTACCATATATTCTATACCTTATTTAAAATCGGATGCAAAGGTATAAAAAACAAAGAAGTAAGTAGCATAGGAGTGAGTCTAAATTAAAGAATAGCCGAATCGTCAGCGGATGAGAGGGAGCTATTATTTTTCATGGGAATAAATCTTGATTTGCTAACTTTTTGTGTATCTTTGGTTCATAAAATAATCTGTTAACCCAAATAATTAATGAAACAACAATCAACGTATGATGAATCAAGAATTATTAATGAGTCCCAATCATCTGGTGACATTTTTGCACAAGCCTGCTGCTGAATTTACAAAAGCAGATATTATTTCCTATATCCAACAAAATGAAATCCGCATGGTCAACTTTATGTATCCTGCTGCGGACGGACGACTTAAAACATTGAATTTTGTAATAAACAATGCTGCCTATCTGGATGCTATCCTGACTTGTGGTGAACGAGTGGATGGATCAAGCCTGTTTCCTTTTATAGAGGCAGGGAGCAGTGATTTGTATGTAATTCCACGCTTCCGTACTGCATTCGTTGATCCATTTGCAGAATTACCTACACTCGTGATGCTTTGCTCTTTCTTTAATAAAGATGGAGAACCTCTGGGAAGTTCTCCCGAATATACCTTACACAAAGCTTGTAAAGCGTTTACGGAAGTAACAGGCATGGAGTTTCAGGCTATGGGAGAATTGGAGTATTATGTGATTGCCGAGGACGACGGAATGTTTCCGGCAACCGATCAGCGCGGTTATCATGAATCAGGACCTTATGCTAAATTCAATGATTTCCGTACACAATGTATGTCTTACATAGCTCAAACGGGAGGACAAATAAAATACGGGCATTCTGAAGTCGGTAATTTTATGCTTGATGATAAAGTCTACGAGCAAAATGAAATAGAATTTCTGCCAGTCCGTGCAGAAGATGCTGCCGACCAATTGATAATAGCCAAATGGGTTATCCGCAACTTAGCTTACCAATATGGTTATGATATTACATTTGCTCCGAAAATTACAGTGGGCAAAGCTGGATCCGGATTACATATCCATATGCGCATGATGAAAGACGGACAGAACCAGATGCTAAAAGGTGGGATTCTTTCTGATACAGCTCGTAGAGCCATTGCGGGCATGATGCTGCTTGCCCCATCCATCACGGCTTTCGGAAATACAAATCCTACTTCATATTTCCGGCTTGTACCACATCAAGAGGCGCCGACTAATGTTTGTTGGGGCGATCGAAACCGTTCTGTATTGGTACGAGTTCCATTGGGATGGTCTGCTAAGACAGATATGTGTGCGTTAGCCAATCCATTGGAGTTGGACAGCCACTATGATACGACGCAAAAGCAGACAGTGGAAATGCGTTCACCGGACGGATCAGCCGATCTCTATCAATTACTGGCAGGACTTGCAGTGGCCTGTCGTCACGGTTTTGAGATAGACAACGCCTTAACCATTGCAGAGAAGACATACGTTAACGTAAATATCCATCAGAAAGAAAATGTTGATAAACTGAAAAACTTAGCACAACTACCGGATAGCTGTGCGGCATCAGCAGACTGCTTACAGAAACAACGGACTGTATTTGAACAGTATAATGTATTCAGCCCTGCTATGATTGATGGCATTATCAGTAGATTACGAAGCTATAATGATGCTACCCTGCGTATAGAGATACAGGGCAAACCGGAGGAGATGCTGGCATTAGTAAGCAAGTACTTCCATTGCGGATAAAGTCCCCAAAAGATCATTTTAATGCGGATTGAGTATCATAGTTCAGTCCGCATTATTTATATTCGCACTTCAAAATGAAATTATATCATGGAAGAAGCAAAAGATTTCAATAAGTATACATCGAAGGTTAACTTTGCCCCCATTACAGATTTTGTACTTCAAAATGGGCAACTTACCCAATATCAAAAAGGAGATTTCTTTTGTCGACAAAATGAATCCTGCAAATTGATGGGGTATGTGGCAGAAGGTTCTTTCCGCTATTGCTGTACCAACAGTCGGGGAGAAAATAAAATTGTAGGCTATACATTCGAACACTCGTTTGTGGGTAATTATCCGGCATTCCGTTTAGGAGATAATTCAAATGTAGATATACAAGCCATTTGTAATTGCACTGTTTATATAGTAAACAACAGACAGTTAGAGGAATTCTATGACCGGGACGACACGAATCTGAAATTGGCCAGACATATAGCTGAAATATTGTTATGGGAAGTATATGAACGGATGATATCGATGTACAGCATGACGCCCGAAGAACGATATAGGGAGATACTTGAACGTTGTCCCGGACTGTTGAATTTGATTTCATTGAAGGAACTGGCATCCTATCTGATGATATGTCCGGAAACACTCAGCCGTCTTCGAAGAAAGTTAGTACAAAAATAAAATCTTGATTTCAGTCAAGATTCATTTGTTCCGATCCCAATACCTTTGTGTAAGCATTAAAAAGAATAAAAATGAAAAAGGTTATCATAATAGGAGCTACATCCGGGATCGGCAGAGGATTGGCAGAACGGTTTATTCAGGAAGGGAATATGGTTGGCATAACGGGACGCAGGGAAAATAAACTGCAAGAGCTTTGTTCACAAAATAAAAACTGTTTTTATACCATATCAGATGTTACAAAGGAAACTGATACAATCCGGCAACTCAATAATCTTGTGGACAGAATGGGAGGTATGGATATACTCGTGTTCTGTTCGGGGGTAGGGGAACTAAACCCTGAGCTCGATTATAATTTAGAGAGACCGACTCTTTTGACCAATGTTATCGGATTCACCAATGTAGCAGACTGGGCATTTTATTTTTTCCAGAGACAAGAATCGGGGCATCTGGTTACAATTTCCTCTGTAGGCGGGATGCGTGGTGAAGGAATAGCACCGGCATACAATGCTTCGAAAGCCTATCAAATCAATTATACGGAAGGCTTGAGGAAGAAAGCAGCCAAGCTATCTTACCCCATTCACATTACGGACATACGCCCAGGATTCGTAGATACAGCGATGGCTAAAGGAGAGGGGTTGTTTTGGGTCACTCCACTACAGAAAGCCGTACAACAGATATACCGGGCGATCTTTCGGAAAAGAAAAGTTGTATACATCTCAAGAAGGTGGAGATATGTAGCAATGCTTTTGAGAATAATGCCTGCTTCTATTTATTGTAAAATGTAACAGCAGAAGTAGGGCTCCGGTTTTTCTGATATTTGACAGATTGAGTTATCTACTTTCGTTCGATCTTTGCTGCTCCTGGAATATTTATTAATATGAATGTTATAATAAGACAAATAATATTTTCATATTAATTGTTCCTAATGTCTTCTGCATCAAAAGAATTATCTTTGTAGGCATATACTATAAACCTATAATAGAACGAAATGAGTCCACGTAAATTAATACTTTGGCTATTTGCCTGTACCCTTATAGTATGTGCCCTGCGGGCCGGGTTATTGACAAGTGCAGATCATTATATCTATCATCTGCGGAATATGCATGCTTCGACTTTTGCATATCGGTATGATGATTTTCTACCCTATCTACCGATTGTTGTCATGTTTATATTGAAACTTGCAGGAGTAAAAAGTCGTAGTGACTGGAAACGTATGCTCGTTTCAACTGCATTTGCGTATGTCTTGATGGGAGCAGTAGTCATCTCCATGAAATCATTGGCGGGTGTTCTCCGTCCAGACGGTTCGGATTTTCTTTCCTTCCCTTCAGGCCATACGGCTACTGCTTTTACGGCTGCTACTCTTTTATATAAAGAATATGGCTTCAAGACTCCTTTAGCCACCATTGCCACTTTCCTGCCGGCTGTTGTTACCGGCTTCACACGCCAATTAAACAATCGTCATTGGCTAAGTGACGTATTGGCCGGTGCTACCATTGGCATCATGATGGTAGAGTTAGCTTATTTTCTGACAAATTTAATTTTTAGGAAGGAGAGTGACACGCATACTTGTCCTAAACCGTAAGAAATATAATAGGGATTATCCTGATCGAATAATCCCTATTATATTTCTTAGACTCTGACAGTCAATTCTCTTAAAGTAAAATCAGAAAGCATCATGACTGACATATAGCAGGTAGTTGTGTCTCTGAATAAAAATATTATTTTCTCTGGCTAACCAACCTACTGCAAGTGCAACATCTTCAGCGCTGAGGTTAATTTTCCGACTAAGTTCCTGAATAGATATTTTTCCCCTCATTTCATTCAGGGTGCGCCATACTTTGCCGGCGTTTTCTCCAATTGTTTCTAATTCCATTTTACATTATTTGGTTATGTTCCTAATATACAGAAAAACATTCAAATACAGAATTTTTAAGTCATGTTTTTATTCTGGTTTTGCATTTTTTAGTGTAAATCTCAAGTACTCTTTACCGGATAATCCGGCTTTGGAACAAGAAGAGTAAAATAAACCATATTTGTGCAAATAATAAGGGGGATTAACTAAAAAAGGAGTCCGCGATAATCCCGGCCTCCTTTTTCAAACGTTTTTTTCAATCAAACTCTGTTTTATAATCCTTTATTCATGGAGCATTACATAGCCCCAAATCATAGAATCGGAATTACCGATTCTATCCAACAATCTTTTTACCCATTTCATAATCTCAAATTTTTATGTTATACCTTGAAAACATTACAAATGTAAGGGAGAAATATGACGATTGAATTGACGTAGGATAAAAAGGCTGTTTTAAACTGTTTGTTTTTGATGTATGTCAATGATTGCAGGATAATCCTGTTACATCTTATCAAAGAATAACCCGACAAAGAGTAAATGTGAAAATAAATAGTTAAAAGATGGATGAAAACGGAACAAAGTAGATAAAATACCGTCTTATTATAAATGTTATACAACTGATAAAGTGAGGGAGCCGTACACCCTTTATGCGTAGCCATTCCCGAAGGTAGCCGGGAGTATTCTATTTCCTTTGAAAAAGCCCGTACAATTTTTGTACGGGCCTTTTATTATGCAGAAAAGTGATTCAATCGTTATTATCTTCCTCGTCGTCGACCAAATTATTAAGTTCCACTTCCAGATCAACTAACTCTTGCTCCCATATCTTCAGTATCTCTCTGGGGGTATCTTTGGGAGCTTTCTTAATTCTTTCCTGAGCAAGAGATACCTCATGCTCTAATTCCTTGCGCCTGCTCATATCGTTAAGTCTATAAGTTTGATGAATTAAAATGATTTGTTCAAAAACGACCCTTTAACAGGTCCGGTATTTCCGAAGGTTCGCCGGCGACCCTGATTCCTGCAATCTCCAATGCTGAAATTTTTTCGGCAGCAGAACCGGAACTTCCGGATATAATGGCTCCGGCATGTCCCATCTGCTTGCCCGGCGGGGCAGATTGCCCTGCAATAAATGCTACTACAGGTTTAGTTACATGTTTACGAATATATGCTGCGGCCAGTTCTTCTGCATTTCCTCCGATCTCACCAATCATAACAATAGCATCTGTTTGAGGATCATTCTGTAACATTGCCAATAATTCGCGGAAATAAAGTCCAACAACAGGATCTCCTCCCATGCCGATAGCGGTGGATTGCCCCATACCTTCGGCTGTGAGATGTGACACGATTTCGTAAGTCAGTGTTCCGCTTCGGCTTATCACTCCTATATTGCCCGGACTGAATACCTGTCCGGGAAGAATACCTACCAGACTTTTCCCCGGAGAGATAAGCCCCGGACAGTTTGGTCCAATCAGTTTTGCCCCTTTCTGTTCAGCAAACCGATAGGCTTTTATCACGTCCAGTGTCGGAATTCCTTCTGTAATGCAAATAATCAATCGGATACCTGCGTCGGCAGCCTCCATAATAGCATCAGCAGCAAAACGGGCCGGTACAAAAATAATAGATGTATTGGCCTGTGTGCGACGGACAGCTTCATACATGGTATTGAATACCGGAAAGGTATCATCTACCATTGTGCCTCCTTTTCCGGGCGATGTGCCACCCACTACATTAGTTCCATATTCAGCCATCTTTTTTGCATGAAAGAGTCCGTCCCTGCCTGTAATTCCCTGTACCAGGAGCCGGGTGGATTTATCAATAAGTATGCTCATATCGATTCTTTTTTTAATGATTCTACAGCCATCCGAGTAGCTTCTTCCATTGTTTGTGCTACCTGAAAACGACTATTTTTACTCAATAATTCACGTCCCATACGTTCGTTCGTACCCGTTAGTCGTACAATAATAGGGATATCCGTATGTATCTGGTCAAATGCCTGCAATAGTCCGATAGCCACGTCATCACCTCGGGTGATGCCACCGAAAATGTTGATAAAGACAACCTTTACCTTTTTATCATCCAGCAATAATTTCATTGCTTCTATTACTTTGATAGGATTCGAGCTACCGCCAATATCAAGAAAATTTGCCGGATTACCTCCATAAAGTTTAATCATATCCATGGTTGCCATAGCTAAACCGGCTCCGTTAACCATACAGCCAATTTCGCCATCCATACGGACATAACTGAATCCCCTCTCTTTGGCAATAGCTTCAAGCTTTTCATCTTCTGTAGGTTCTGATAGTTTCTGCAAATCCGAATGACGGTAAAGTGCGTTATCATCAAACACCACTTTCGCATCAATTGCCAGTAATGTACCCGTAGGGGTAAGTACCAATGGATTAATCTCAGCCAGTGAGGCATCCTTTTCAATAAATGCTTTGTAAAGGTTTTGAATAATGGTTGTCATCCGATTGGCCTGCTCTGCTTGTTCGAATAGAGAGAAAGCAAATTTACGTGCCAGATAATCGGGAATCCCGACCAGAGGATCAATGTTGTAACGCATTATTTTTTCGGGATATTGACGAGCCACTTCCTCAATGTCCATGCCACCGGCTGCACTCATGATCAGTACAACAGAACGTGTATTACGATCTATCGTAATACTGATATAATATTCTGCGGCGATATTGATGGCTTCACTAAGAAGGACTCTGGTTACGGGATATCCTTTAATGGTCATCCCCAAAATCGTTTGAGCATATTGATAGACATCTCTGTCGTTATCGGCAAGTTTTACCCCACCGGCTTTTCCACGGCCCCCGGTCAATACTTGTGCCTTAATTGCAACCCGGTTTACACCCATACGGTGGTAAGCGGCTACAGCGCCGTCTGCAGTATGGCACAAAGCATGTCTTTCGACAGGTATTCCGTAAGAGGAGAAAATCTCTTTTGCCTGATATTCGTGTACTTTCATTGGACAAATAGGTTTGTTTCTAATTATAACAAAAGCATAGGCAAAAAGGTTGCAAAGTACTCAGGACACGCCAGATATGTCCACCCATCGGATTCACTTGTGCAAAATGGGTATAAAGGCAACTGGATATCTCCTTAAAACCAGAAGGAAGATTGTAAAATCAAGATATCGGATATGTTATTTTAAAAAAGTAACACCGAAACCCTATAGAAAGAGTTTCGGTGTTGTATTATAGGAAAGTCTTCAAAAAGACTTTTATGCAATTCCGTGAGCAGATACTGTAGAGTCGATCTTCTTGATCAGCCCTTGTAATACGGCGCCCGGTCCACATTCTGTGAAGTCGGTAGCACCGTCGGCAACCATATTCTTTACGGTTTGAGTCCAGCGTACAGAAGCTGTCAATTGAGCAACCAGGTTCTTTTTGATTTCTTGCGGATCTGTATGAGGCAGAGCATCCACATTCTGGTAAACCGGACATTTCGGAGTGTGGACTTCGGTTGCGTTGATAGCAGCTTCCAGTTCTACTTTGGCAGGATCCATCAGAGGAGAGTGGAATGCTCCACCTACCTTCAGCGGAAGTGCACGTTTTGCTCCGGCTGCCTTCATCAGTTCGCAAGCTTTCTCGATTCCCGGTACAGATCCGGAAATTACAATCTGTCCCGGACAGTTGTAGTTAGCCGGTACACAAACTTCGCCTTCGGCAGCAACAGCCGCACAGATTTCTTCTACTTTCTCATCAGGCAGAGCGATAATGGCAGCCATTGTAGAAGGAGTAGCTTCACAAGCCTTCTGCATTGCCATGGCACGTGCATAAACCAGTTTCAAACCGTCCTCAAAAGAAAGAGCACCGGCAGCAACCAATGCAGAAAACTCACCCAATGAGTGTCCGGCAGTCATTTCCGGTTTGAAATCTTCCCCCATGCAAAGCGCAGAGATAACAGAATGAAGGAATACAGCAGGTTGGGTAACCTTGGTCTGACGGAGGTCTTCGTCAGTACCGTTGAACATAATATCTGTAATGCGATATCCCAGGATATCATTTGCTTTTTCAAACAATTCTTTTGCTAAAGCTGAAGTTTCATACAGGTCTTTGCCCATACCTACGAACTGGGCGCCTTGACCGGGGAATACAAATGCTTTCATATTTTTGTTTTTTAATTTAATTTGCGGGTGCAAAGTTATATATTTTTGCAATATGATAGCACAGAATTGACAAAATTGTGCAATAGAGAAGCGTTTTTCGGTTTATTCCTCTTCTTTATCTTCCCATATATTGGCTTTTTCCGGTCCCCAGAAATGACACAACGGGCCGTTGCCATGACCGACAATTATTTCTTTTCCGGCATCAATGGCCCTGCTGACATATGTTTTAGCTTTGCCTACTGCCTGATCCATTGGAAGTCCTGATGCCAGATAGGTGGCGATTGAAGAAGAGAGAGTACATCCGGTACCATGTAAATTCCGGCTTTCTATTTTTCTCTCCTTATATATATAGGTGTTTCCGCCCGCAAACAATACATCCTGCATTTCGTTTCCCTGCAAGTGTCCTCCTTTCACCAATACCGCAGTATGATACATCGTGGAGAGCGTCCGGGCCGCATCTATCATCTCTTCCACTGTGGTTATTTTCATTCCTGTCAGCACTTCCGTTTCATCCAGATTGGGAGTTATCAGGGTTGTTTGCGGGATAAGTTCTTCTTTAATCAACTGTATTGCATCGTCAGTCATTAATTTCCGCCCACTGGTAGACACCATAACGGGGTCATAAACCACCGGGCGGTGAGGGTATTTCCGTAAACAATCCGCAATCACTTTTACGAGGAGCGGTTCACTTACCATACCTATTTTCAGAGTATCTGGACATAAGTCGTCCATTACCGCTTCAATCTGTCCCTGCACAATCCCGGCGGGAACCGTGTGTACAGCCTTCACTCCCCTTGTATCTTGTACGGTGACTGCGGTAATCACCGATGCCGCGTATGCGCCCAGAGCAGAAATCGTTTTAATATCTGCCTGTATACCCGCCCCTCCCGAACAATCGGAACCGGCAATAGAAAGAACAACCGGATAACGTTTCATTTTAGTTTTTTTTAATAATTCTACAACAAAGATAGGATAAAAACAAAGAAGATACAAAATGACACACCTTATAAAATACAATAAGTCCGCCGTAAAACCAATGGTCTGCCATCAATCGAAAGAGCTGATTATAAAGTATCCCCGTCTTTTTGTACTTTCTACAATTACTGTCTTTCCTGGAAGGTAGAAATACATATTGTTGTCTATACAATAAGATGAATACTCCTTAGTGTAAAACATACGATATGTATATATATGAAAAACAATGCTTTATAGCATATAATTTAATTGCTTACCAGATGAGAATATCTCTATATTTGCAATGTTCAAAGACTAAATATTATGCATGACATACCGAAACAAACCCCATTGGCAAACAATCATATCTCAGTAGACTGTGTAGTGATTGGTTTTGACGGAGAGCAACTCAAAGTCCTGTTGATTAAGCGGGTAGGAGAGGAAAACGGAGAAGTTTACCATGATATGAAGCTTCCCGGGAGTCTGATCTACATGGATGAAGACCTGGACGAAGCAGCACAACGTGTTTTATTCGAACTGACAGGTATCCGGAGCGTCAACCTGATGCAATTTAAAGCATTTGGTTCTAAGAACCGGACGAGCAATCCTAAAGATGTGCGTTGGTTGGAACGGGCAATGCAATCGAAAGTAGAGCGCATTGTCACCATAGCTTATCTATCGATGGTAAAGATAGACCGGGCGTTGGACAAAAACCTGGATGAGTTCCAGGCCTGTTGGGTGGCACTGAAAGACATAAAGACGTTGGCTTTTGACCATAATCTGATTATCAGAGAAGCGCTGATTTATATCCGGCAATTTGTGGAGTTCAATCCTTCGATGCTGTTTGATCTGCTGCCGCGCAAGTTTACCGCTTCCCAACTTCGGATCTTGTTCGAACTGGTATACGACAAAGCAGTGGATGTACGCAACTTCCATAAAAAGATAGCCTTGATGGAGTACGTCGTACCATTGGAAGAAAAACAAACCGGAGTGGCCCACCGGGCAGCCCGCTATTATAAATTCGACAAAAAGATATATAATAAGGTAAGACGGTAAGTCTTATGGAGATTTTATTTTAAATCACAAATTAATTAATAAACAAGATCATGTTTTTATTAGGGTATGACATAGGCAGCTCGTCTGTCAAAGCGAGCTTGGTAGATGCCGGGACAGGCAAATGCGTCGCTTCCGCATTCTTTCCGAAAACGGAGGCAGGCATTATTGCCGTACGCTCCGGATGGGCAGAACAGGAACCGGAAGACTGGTGGGAGAATCTGAAACTCTCCACACAGTCCGTCCTTTCAGAATCGGGGATAGCTGCCGGAGACATCAAGGCCATCGGCATCTCTTATCAGATGCACGGCCTGGTATGTGTAGACAGACAGCAGCGCGTGCTGCGCCCGGCTATAATCTGGTGCGATTCGCGTGCGGTCCCCTATGGACAAAAGGCGTTCGAAACGATCGGAGAGGAGTTTTGCCTTGCGCACTTGCTTAATTCTCCCGGCAATTTTACCGCTTCTAAACTGGCATGGATAAAGGAAAACGAGCCGCACATTTACGCACAGATTGATAAAATTATGTTGCCGGGTGATTATATTGCCATGAAACTGAGCGGAGAAATCTGTACGACAGTCGAAGGGCTTTCCGAAGGTATGCTTTGGGATTTCCGGAATGACCGTAAGGCAGATTTCCTAATGCAATATTATGGGTTCGATTCCTCTCTGATAGCCGACATCCGGCCAACTTTCGCCGAACAGGGACTATTAACCGGGAGTGCTGCCCGGGAACTTGGATTGCAGGAAGGTACACCGATCACTTACCGTGCTGGCGACCAACCCAACAACGCTCTTTCCTTGAATGTATTCAATCCGGGTGAAATAGCTTCCACTGCCGGAACGTCGGGAGTCGTATACGGAGTAAACGGGGAAATCAGCTATGATCCGCAGTCGCGTGTCAACACCTTTGCGCATGTCAATCATACTGCCGCGAATCCACGTCTGGGTGTATTGCTTTGCATCAACGGAACAGGAATTCTCAATTCGTGGATAAAACGCAATGTCGCTCCGGAAGGCATCTCATATACAGAGATGAACCGCCTTGCTTCACAGGTTCCGGTTGGCAGTGCAGGCATCAGCATTCTCCCTTTTGGTAACGGGGCGGAACGCATGCTGAGCAACCGGACGACCGGTTGCAGTTTTCACGGTATTGACTTCAACATGCATGACAAGGCGCATTTGATCCGTGCGGCACAGGAAGGCATCGTCTTTTCCTTTAAATATGGTATCGATATTATGGAAGGAATGGGTATCCCTGTCGAAAAGATCCATGCCGGACATGCCAATATGTTTCTCAGCCCCATTTTTCGTGAGACATTGGCCGGCACGACGGGAGCTACCATTGAACTTTATAACACAGATGGTGCTGTCGGCGCAGCCAAGGGTGCCGGGATGGGAGCAGGCATCTACAAAAACCATCAAGAGGCTTTCGCGTCACTCGACAAGCTGGAAGTCGTTGAACCCGATCCGGTCCGGCAACAGGAATATGCCGATGCATATGGACGTTGGAAACAATGCCTGGCCCGATCTATGCAGATGAATAAAGAAAACGAATAATCATAAGATAAAAAAATGAATCATCAAAGCTGTCTCCTGTGCTTTCTCCAAATGAAGAAGGAGCGGGAGAAGCTCCTAAAATTTTAAATAATATGGCAACAAAAGAGTACTTCCCAGGTATAGGGAAAATTAAGTTCGAAGGTAAAGATAGTAAGAACCCGATGGCATTTCGTTATTACGATGCCGAGAAAGTGATTAACGGCCGCAAGATGAAAGACTGGCTGAAGTTTGCAATGGCGTGGTGGCATACACTTTGTGCCGAGGGCGGTGACCAGTTTGGAGGCGGAACCAAACAATTTTCATGGAACGGTGACCCTGATCCCTTACAGGCAGCCAAGAACAAGATGGATGCAGGTTTTGAGTTTATGCAGAAGATGGGTATTGGATATTATTGTTTCCACGATGTAGACTTGGTTGCAGAAGCTGATACCATCGAGGCCTATGAAGCCAACCTGAAAGAGATGGTTGCCTACGCAAAGCAGAAGCAGGCCGAAACCGGTATCAAACTATTGTGGGGAACAGCCAATGTATTCAGCCATGCTCGTTACATGAACGGTGCGGCTACCAATCCCGATTTCGATGTTGTGGCCCGTGCTGCTGTTCAGATTAAGAATGCGATTGACGCCACTATAGAACTGGGGGGGACAAACTATGTCTTTTGGGGCGGACGCGAAGGATATATGTCGCTGCTGAATACCGACCAGAAACGAGAAAAAGAACATCTGGCACAAATGCTCACCATTGCCCGTGACTATGGCCGCGCACAAGGTTTCAAAGGCACCTTCCTGATTGAGCCGAAACCCATGGAGCCGACCAAGCACCAGTATGATGTCGACACCGAAACCGTCATCGGTTTCCTGAAAGCTCACGGGCTGGAACGCGACTTCAAAGTGAACATTGAAGTGAACCATGCCACCCTTGCGGGACATACATTTGAACACGAACTGGCAGTGGCTGTAGATAACGGTATGTTAGGATCTATCGATGCAAACCGCGGCGACTATCAGAATGGATGGGATACCGACCAGTTCCCGATTGATAACTTCGAACTGACACAAGCCATGATGCAGATTATCCGTAATGACGGATTGGGCAACGGCGGAACAAACTTCGACGCCAAGACCCGCCGGAACTCTACCGATCCGGAGGATATTTTCATTGCCCACATTGCCGGAATGGACGCGATGGCACGTGCTTTGGAAAGCGCAGCCAATCTGCTCAATGAATCTCCTTACCGGAAGATGCTGTCCGAACGCTATGCCTCGTTCGATACAGGTAAAGGGAAAGAATTTGAAGAAGGTAAAATGTCTCTGGATGAACTTGTTGCTTATGCAAAATCCAATGGTGAGCCGAAACAAACCAGTGGTAAACAGGAGTTGTATGAAGCGCTCGTTAACATATACTCACTATAAGTCCGTACAATGCGGTTTGCAGACAGTTTCCGTCTGCAAACCGTAATTCAAAAAAGCTAATGCCATGAATCATACCAACGAAGGTAGCAAGCTCTACCTGTATTCCATCACATCGGTAGCCATCCTGGGCGGACTGTTGTTCGGCTATGACACCGCTGTGATTTCGGGAGCTGAGAAAGGGCTCGAAGCCTTCTTCCTCACAGCCACAGATTTTCAATACGACAAAGTGATGCACGGCATCACCTCTTCAAGTGCACTGATTGGTTGCGTACTGGGTGGTGCATTGTCCGGCATCTTTGCTTCACGGTTGGGTCGCCGCAACTCGCTGCGACTGGCTGCCGTTCTCTTTTTCCTTTCGGCACTGGGGTCATATTACCCCGAGTTCCTGTTCTTTGAATATGGAAAAGCTGATATGAACCTGCTTATAGCCTTTAACCTTTACCGCATCGTAGGTGGTATCGGTGTGGGGCTGGCATCTGCTGTCTGTCCGATGTATATTGCCGAAATAGCACCATCCAATATCCGGGGTACACTGGTGTCCTGCAATCAGTTTGCCATTATTTTCGGCATGCTGGTAGTCTACTTTGTAAACTTCTTGATTTTGGGTGACCACCAAAATCCGATCATCCTGAAAGATGCCGCCGGTACACTTTCCGTCAGCAGCGAATCGGATATGTGGACCGTAACCGAAGGATGGCGATACATGTTTGGTTCCGAAGCTTTTCCGGCTGCCTTCTTCGGCATGCTGCTCTTCTTTGTACCCAAAACTCCCCGCTATCTGGTGATGATCGATCAGGATCAGAAAGCATATTCCATTCTAAAGAAAGTGAACGGAGCCGCCAAGGCACAAGAAATCTTGGCGGATATAAAGGCTACTTCGCAGGAAAAGGCAGAAAAGCTGTTCACTTATGGCGCAACAGTGATTGTCATCGGTATTCTGCTTTCCGTTTTTCAGCAGGCCATCGGCATCAATGCCGTGCTTTATTACGCACCTCGAATATTCGAAAATGCCGGCGCCGAAGGGGGAGGAATGATGCAAACCGTCATTATGGGGATTGTCAACATTATCTTCACACTGGTAGCCATCTTTACCGTCGACCGTTTCGGTCGTAAGCCCTTACTCATCATCGGGTCCATCGGTATGGCGGCCGGGGCATTCGCTGTTGCCTTGTGCGACAGCATGGGCGTCAAGGGGATACTTCCCGTGCTGTCGGTAATTGTATACGCAGCCTTTTTCATGATGTCGTGGGGACCTATTTGCTGGGTACTGATATCCGAAATCTTTCCCAACACCATCCGTGGCAAAGCCGTAGCCATTGCCGTAGCATTTCAATGGATATTCAATTACATTGTTTCGTCCACCTTCCCTGCCCTCTATGATTTCAGTCCGATGTTTGCTTACAGCCTTTATGGGGTCATTTGTGTGATTGCCGCACTGTTTGTATGGCGTTGGGTGCCCGAAACCAAAGGAAAGACATTGGAAGATATGAGTAAACTTTGGAAAAAACATTGATGGGAGAGGATTCTTGCCCCATTCCACTTTGAAAGCAGAATGGTCTGAATACTGACCGAATGTAGCATATACTTATCTATTGCTGACATGCACTTTTTATGAATCCGGCGAACCGGAAGCGTAATAACATGAAGCCTATAGTCCTACCCCTCTCAGAAGTAACGTGAGAGGGATAGAACGATAGGCTTTCGGACAAATTACAGTAAGCAAAGAGAGAAAATGGTTACTGCATTTGCTCATTATGCCGTAACCATCCCATCCGGATGATTACTACATTTGCCCCATATGGTATAATGATATTATAAAATGGTAAGAACGCAGACCTTTTTTCTCTATTTGAGCGCAAAAGATCAACAAGCGAAAAATAGAAAAAAGATCACTGTTTAGAGCCGACTCCGATCATAAAGCTTAAAATAACACAATCCTATTGTGCATATTGTAATAAATATACGCAATAGACTTGCATTCTTAAATAGACTGATTCAAATTCCGGGCGTTTTTTTTCTCCGCCTTGCCCATTGGACAGAAATATGCTATACTACACGCAGTAGATTATCAAAAAGACAGATCTTTCAGAATGTCTTTTATCCTTTCAAACTGTCCGTCCGTTTTCTCCGGAGTGATCTTCATCAAATACGCCAGTAACGGATAAATATCTACATTGACAAAACCTTTCGATTCATATCCTTCCTTAAAGTCGGGACCGCAGGCACGAAACATTACTTGCATATCCGGACTTTGCGGAAAATAACCATGAGCACCTTTCAGCGCACGCGGCACATCGGTAAATTGCCATCCCAATTCGGGAGCCACTACAATATCTCCAACACGGTCACTGCTTCCGTAATTCAGCTCAGCAGGAATCTCTTCTTTTTTCCAAACATGGATGTGGGCTACATTTTTTAAAGCATTGTATACCGAGTCACGATATTCCGGCTTGGTAAAGATAGAAGTCGGTGTCCGCCCGTCTACCGCTTCGCACCATTCCGGACGCAGATATTTATTCATATCTACCACCCGGTCGTCACTGATTTCCGTCATCCCATGATCGGCAGTAACAATCAGGTTGACATCTTTTCCGAAGGGGAGAGCAGCGATTCCCTGTCGCAACATTCCTATCAGACTATCCATACGATGTACGATAGCGGCAGCTTCCGCGCTTTGAGGACCATGATGATGCGTCACTCCATCCGGCTCCTCAAAGTAAAGCATAACAAAACGGGGACGTTCCGCTTCCGGCTTTCTCAGCAGAGCGATGGTCGAATCTACCCGTTGCTCAAAAGTAAGACGGGGCTTTTCTGCATATTCCCGGTAATAAGTGGGGTAGCAACCTTTAATGGCAATATCCGAACCTACCCAATAGATGTTTCCTGTTTTTACACCTTGCTTCTGAGCTGTTATCCAAATCGGTTCACCCAGATAATAGTCGGGATTGTTTCGTGTGGCAGGATCTCCCATGGAGTATTGCCGATGCCGTTTTACATCCCAGAAAGTGTTGTTGATAATACCGTTATGGTCAGGTACCAGCCCCGTAGCCAATGTATAATGGTTGGGGAAAGTAGATGCCGGATAGGAGGGGAGCATAGTTGCCTTAACCCCTTCGCGGGCCATCTGGTTCAGGTTAGGGGTATCATACATCTCCGGGTAATCCCAGCGGAAGGCATCCAACGAAACAATTACGGTGTAGTGCGGAGCCTTGTCCTGCGCTGCCAAAGTAAAAATAAAGAAAACATAGCAGCAGAAAGAAATAATAAATTTACGCATACTCTTGATAGTTGTTATGAAGTGCAAAGGTATAAAATTATATGAAAGCTGTCCGGTTATAAAGATAAAGCTTACCTTTGCAACGTTTTTTTAATACAAGTTACTATGGATTATCCTCATAAAATTAATAAGGTACAGATCCGTAACCTCCAGATTGAAGATTACGCTCAATTATCCCAATCGTTTACACGTGTATATTCGGACGGAAGTGATGTTTTCTGGACACACGGACAGATTGAGAAACTAATCAAGATTTTCCCCGAAGGGCAGATTGTAACCGTAGTCGACGAGAAGATCGTTGGCTGTGCACTCTCTATCATTGTAGATTATGATAAAGTGAAGAACGACCACACTTATGCCCAAGTCACAGGGAAGGAGACTTTCAATACCCACACAGCCCAAGGAAATATCCTATATGGCATCGAGGTCTTTATTCATCCCGAATATCGCGGATTACGGTTGGCACGGCGCATGTACGAATATCGCAAAGAACTTTGCGAAACGCTTAACCTGAAAGCGATCATGTTTGGCGGACGTATTCCGAATTACCATAAATATGCTGACAAGATGCGTCCCAAAGAGTATATTGACCGCGTACGCCAGCGGGAAATCTACGACCCGGTGCTCACTTTTCAACTTTCCAATGATTTCCACGTTCGGAAGGTGATGACCAATTATCTGCCGAATGATGAAGAATCCAAACATTATGCTTGCCTGTTGCAATGGGACAACATTTACTATCAGCCCCCTACACAGGAATACCTTGCTCCCAAAACGACGGTTCGCGTAGGATTGGTGCAGTGGCAGATGCGCAGTTACAAAACTTTGGACGACCTTTTCGAACAAGTAGAATTTTTCGTTGATGCCGTATCCGACTATAAAAGCGACTTTGTGCTTTTCCCCGAATACTTTAATGCGCCACTGATGTCAAAGTACAATGATAAAGGCGAATCACAAGCTATCCGCGGACTGGCCCAATATACCGAGGAAATTCGTGACCGCTTTATCAATCTGGCAATCAGCTACAATATCAATATCATTACGGGCAGCATGCCGCTGATAAAAGAGGACGGACTGTTGTACAACGCCGGTTTCCTCTGCCGGCGTGACGGAACTTACGAAATGTATGAAAAGCTTCATGTCACTCCGGACGAAATAAAGAGCTGGGGACTGAGCGGGGGCAAACAGTTGAAAACATTCGAAACAGACTGTGCCAAGATCGGCATATTGATTTGTTATGATGTAGAGTTTCCCGAACTTTCCCGCCTGATGGCCGACCAGGGAATGCAGATTCTGTTTGTGCCGTTCCTCACCGATACTCAAAATGCTTATTCACGTGTACGGGTCTGTGCACAGGCACGTGCCATTGAGAACGAATGTTTTGTTGTAATAGCCGGCAGCGTAGGCAATCTTCCCCGTGTACATAACATGGACATTCAGTATGCCCAGTCTGGGGTATTTACACCTTGCGACTTTGCCTTCCCGACGGACGGAAAGCGCGCTGAAGCCACTCCGAATACAGAAATGATCCTGGTTTCGGACGTAGATCTCGATTTGCTGAATGAGTTGCATACTTATGGCAGTGTACGTAACTTGAAAGATCGCCGGAACGATGTATATGAAGTGAGATTTAAGAAGCCGCAATAGATTTTGTCTATTATCCGATAGATATTATAAATCGTTAAACTTTGGTAGCAAACAAAGATTCTGATAGCTTTGTTTCCGAAATGAATCGTTTAATAACTTCTAAAACAAGAAAATTATGAGATCATTAATTGGAAAACAAGCGCCGAAATTTGATGCCACGGCTGTAATCAATGGGCATGAAATCGTTCAGGACTTCTCGTTGGATCAGTATAAAGGGAAAAAGTATGTAGTATTCTTCTTCTATCCGATGGACTTTACTTTTGTATGCCCCACCGAACTGCACGCATTTCAGGAAAAGCTCGACGAGTTTGAAAAACGGAACGTAGCTGTGGTAGGTTGCTCGGTCGACTCTGAATATTCTCATTTCTCCTGGTTGCAGATGCCCAAGAGCGAGGGAGGTATCCAAGGCGTGAAGTATCCTATTGTGTCCGACTTTTCTAAATCAATCTCTGAAAGTTACGGAGTACTGGCCGGAAGCTATGCTCCCGATGAAAATGGCAATTGGGTATGCGAAGGGGCACCGGTGGCTTTCCGCGGTCTGTTTCTGATTGACAAAGAAGGTGTAGTGAGACATTGTGTCATCAACGACTTACCATTGGGACGTAACGTAGACGAAGTACTGCGTATGGTGGATGCCTTGCAACATTTTGAAGAGTATGGCGAGGTTTGTCCGGCCAATTGGTCGAAAGGTAAAGATGCCATGAAAGCAACCGAAGACGGAGTGGCCAGCTATCTGAGTAAACATTAATAGAGACACATCTGTAAGAAAAAAGGGCGTTTATTGAAAAATAAATGCCCTTTTATAGTTGATAATCCAAATATTATGGCGTTCTTTGCTGCCGAAAACAATTGATCGTTTTATTTTACTCTATTTTCTACTGAATCAGTCGAATCCGGATCTAATCTCAAACTTCTGTTGTTTCTAAATTTATTTATCAATTTTTATTTTTTTTATTTTATGAACATGTACATTGGAAACCTTAGCTATCGTGTTAAGGAAGCAGATTTGAGACAAGTAATGGAAGAGTACGGAACAGTTGATTCAGTAAAACTGATCACCGACCGCGAGACTCGCAAATCTAAAGGATTCGCATTCGTTGAAATGCCGAACGACGACGAAGCAAAAAATGTTATCGCTGAGTTGAACGGTGCTGAATACGAAGGCCGTCAGATGGTTGTTAAAGAAGCCCTGCCTCGTAACTAATCCATTTATAGCATAAAACAAGAAAAGGATACTCTTTGCAGAGTATCCTTTTCTTGTTTTTATCCGGCAGACATTACAATGCCTTGCTCTGATTATCATTGGTCAGTGGTTTACCTTTATACTCTCCGGTCAGTGTTTCCAGGAAAGCTACTATTTTATTCAGTTCATCTTCCGGCAGATTCTTGTCTACCTGATATTTGGCCATATAATCCACGGCCTCCTTCATTGTTTTCATGCTACCGTCATGAAAGTAAGGAGCTGTCAAGGCAATGTTTCTTAAACCGGGAACTTTGAAACGATGTTTATCACGATCATTTTGGGTCTGTTTGAAGCGTCCGTTATCTTCTTCTGTCAATTCAATGCCACGATCTGCAAAATAATCTCTCTTCACACCCATTAACTCGTAAGACTGACCACCCAAAGTTTCACCTACATGGCAAGTAGCGCAATCGTATTTCTTAAACAATTCGTATCCGGCAAGTTCCATATCGTTAATAGCAGTCTTTTCACCTTTCAGATAAAGGTCGAAACGAGAATTGGGAGTGAGCAATGTCTTTTCGAACTCTTCGATAGCGTCAGTGATATTCTTTTCCGAATATCCGTCGGGATATACAGCTAAAAAAGCTTTGGTGAAATTAGCGTCCTGTTCGAGTTTTGCAATGATTTCGTCAAAAGACTGGCAAGCCATCTCGACCGGATTCAACGGAGGACCGGCAGCCTGCTCGGCAAGTGTTCCGGCACGTCCGTCCCAGAACTGCACGAAATTGTAGGCAGCATTGTATACCGTCGGAGCATTCACACCTCCGAATTGTCCACCTACACCTTCTGAATATTGCTTGTTGTCTACCCCTCCCGTATTCAATCCATGGCATGATGCACATGAAACGGTGTTGTCGGCCGAAAGGCGAGTATCGTGATAAAGCATATCTCCCAAAATCACTTTACGCATATCTACCGGAATGGAATCAGCGATGGGACGCACCGGCTCGTTAGCGAATTCGGCTGAAGCCAGCCCGTTAGCATAATGTGCCAGACGGTGTTGTTTTGCCCACGCCATAGCCATTTCCTTTTTAGCATCTGTCACACTGGCTCCCCAGTGTACCATATAGTAGGCATGTTTGGGCATTGTTCCGTCCATGATCACTTTCTCTACTTTGGCCAAAGCCACTTTTCCTACAGGTTTACCGACTTTTAAGGCTTCAGCCATTTCGGTCATGTCAAAAGCGCGATAACCTTGTTCCACGTCCTTCTGAACCATTCCGCCGGCAACAGGCCAGTTTGCATAAAAAGGAAGATCCGGACTACCCGAATGGCATTGCAGGCAGCCACCGGAAGTAATGATCTCTTGCATCTGAGCGTCAGCGGCAAGCTCTTTTGACGGAGCCTGATTTACGACGCGGTAAGTGATAGCCAAAGCTCCGACCGTCACCAGTAATGCGATGATAAATTTTGTACTTTTCTTCATTGTGGATTCTTTTAGTTAATTATTACGATTATATAAATGTACACTTTGTTGAGCCGAAGGCAAATAATTTACTCCATACCAACACATCTGCAAAGCCAAAAAGGAGAAAATAAGTATGACATACAGCATCTTTTTACGAAACCTGCCCCGTAAGCGCAGGTGCATATATAATAGGTATCCCATCCAGGTAACCACTGCCCAGGTCTCTTTGGGATCCCAACTCCAATAATTTCCCCAGGCCTCCTTTGCCCATAAAGATCCAAGAAGCATGCCGATCGATAAAAAAGCCACACCAGAATAGACCAGATTATCTGCTGTCACCAAATATTCTTCTTTGTGGTGTACAAGCCCGCAAATAGCAATAATGAAAGCACATCCCAATACAGAGTAGGAGAACATATAAACTGTGACATGGGGAATAAACCAGACACTTTGCAAAGCCGGCATAAGTGATTGGTCATGTATCTCGGGCTTCAGCAAATTGATGATAACAAAAACAGTGGACAGCAGAGTAGAGAAAGAAAGTATCCATCGATATTTCCAGCGAATATACGTCAACAGCCCGGCAATCCCCATAAAAAAGGAATACCACAAACGGGTTTCACCCATAGTGCGAAGAGGAGGGCGTTGCAGAGATATCCATAGCCCGGCAATGAATATCCCCAGACAAGTAATTCCTGCTACAGTCAGTACAACAGCTATTTTACTTTGTCCCGATGAACGAAGTGCCGATATGGCACCCGTAAGCCAAAGGCAGATGGAGACGGTTGCAAACAGATAGAAGTTATCCCAGGTTATCATGATTTAGCTTTTTTAGGACCATTAATAAATAGCAGAACAGCTCCTGCTAACATCATTAAAATACCAGTCACCATTACATATTTCCAGGGTTGACGTACAATCTGAAGAATGCAATATTGGGTATTTCCCACATTACGTGTATCATATCCGGTCAGATAAATATCTTCTCCCAAACGGTAACTGTGAGGATGATTTACTTCAAGCGTAGTTCTCTGCTCTCCAATACGTACATCTGCCGCAAAACGCGAAGGCATCCCGTTCGGATAATACTCTGTATTGAAAGAGTAGAGTTCCAATTCATAATCCAGATAATAGGCTTTCCCATCCATACTATAGGCTTCGCGTCCCGGTTGTCCGGCATAAAGCGGGATCCGTAATGTCTGCACATCGCTGCTACCGAAGAATCCGGCAAATAAAGCGAGCCATAATCCCAAATGGTTCAGGAGAAAACGCTTCTTTGCCGGTACACGATGATAGAAAGCATGGATAACCACCATTGCCAGATTACTCAATAATAGAAAAAGAATGGCAATGAATATCCAGGAAGTCATAAAGTTATAGCATCCCAATGAGGCTGGGACTCCTGATATGGATGCAGCTTCTGCTTCCGATAATTGGGGAAACAACCCGATAACCAAGCTGCCACCTACTAATAATAAGATTGATAAAATACTTGTCCGGGAAGACAGCAGAAAACGGGTTAACGGCAACTTATTCCCTTCTTTATAGAGACGCCATAATAAATAGACCCATATAACTGCTACAATCACATTCAGAGGGAATGCAAAAAAAGATAAGGGGAAATTGCCTGTCATAGTTTGCAATAATGCCGCTATTACAAAATATGCAGTTACTAATAGTTTTTTGTGCATAGTTGTGCCTTTATATGGTGCAAAGTAAGTAAAAATATGCCAATAAACGTATAAAAGGGCTATTAATTTGTATTAAATACAATTTTGAAGTAGATTTAAATTAAAAAGGAAAGTTACTATTTATAATATTGGTTGGGGATGGCCGGGATACAAAATAAAAGAAAATATAAATTAGTACTTAGAATAAAGTAGCTTTCCAGGAGATTATCTATATTAGCATTCACAAAATAGCTTTAATCATTAAATGTCTAATCTTAAAAACGGCAAAACATGAAAACTCCATCTTTAATTCTGATGATAATCATTTTATGTAATCTCAGCATCCCAATAAATGCTCAAGTACTAACCTCCCGCCAGCAAAAAGAAGATTTTGACACCTTATATAGCTTATTATGTCAAGTACATCCGGATTTATTTATGTATCAAACGCAAAAAGAATTCGAAGAAAAGCATGATTCAATATATCGCTTGTTAAATAAAGAACGAAACGTTTCTGATTTCTACTTTATAGTCTCTCCATTTGTTGCATCTGTAAAAGATGGTCATACTAATTTCGCAATTCCTGCTACTCCAGACAGAATCGACTATTTGAATCATGGAGGACTGACTCTGCCTTTACGCTTAAAAATAGTAGACGATAAGATCGTAGTTGATTTCCCCTTAATATCCTGTTCGATGCAGGAAAATGATGAAATAACATGTATGAATAATATAAATAGTCAAACTATATTAAGCCAATTGTATCTCTTACTGGGAGCTGAAAAAGGAAACGCTATTAAGGAAAATCAATTGACCCTTTATCTTTCTACTTTGCTATGGTATAAATATAATTGGGGTGACAAATATGATTTTACAATTAAAAGGGGAAATAAGATCTGGAAAGAATCATTGAATGGCATCGGACAAATAGATGCCCTCCCTGTTTTAAAAGCAAAACTTGGAAAAAGCCTGCCGCAATTTAGTTATACTCTAAGCCCCGATAGACAGACTGCTACTCTGCAAATAATGAACTTATATCAATTACCACAACTAAAACAATTTTGTGACTCTGTCTTTTCGGTGATTAACAGAGAGCATGTACCCAATTTGGTTATAGATATCAGGAATAACAAAGGAGGGTCAAGTGACGGAATTGACATGCTTCTATCATACTTATCGCATGATGCTTATACATTATATACTAAAACTGATTTAAAAATCAGTTCATACTCAAAACTGTATAATAAGCAAAAACATCCGGAAACCTATGAAGAGATCAAAAATTTACCTGACGGATCTTTATTTGCTATTCAAGATTCTTCTGTAGCGGGAAACCGGAATAAAGCAGATATTTATAAAGGAACAGTTACAGTATTGGTAAATGAAACTACTTATTCCGGAGCGTCGACATTTGCATCTGCTATTAAAAAATCTCATGCAGGAAAAATTCTTGGTGAAACCGGCTGTCCAAATGTATATTTTGGCAATTATATGTCATTCACATTACCCAATTCCCGATTAGAATATTATGTCTCACTTAATAAATTCTATGAATAAATGAACTCTCTAAAAAGAAAGCGGAATTGTGAACTCCGCTTTCTTTTTAGTATTGTCCTATTGCATTTATTTTGAAGATGTTCCACTCTCAAGAATACTGACAATTGAAAAGAGGGTGAAGCAAATGGCCCCTAAACCGGCTAATACGCGTGCAGGGATAAAATAATCATCGTGTGTTGTACCTAATTCGAAGGCGAAAGAGGCCAGAAACAGACAAGCTAATGCTGTTAATACCGGAATCAGAGGGATGCGGTTGGCCAAAGCAAATTCTCGTCCCCAGATTTTTGCCAGTAGAATTACTTTACTGGAAATACTGTAACAAACAAGGCCAAGCCCAATCATAATATATCCGATAACCCCATTTGTACTGCTTGAATCGGCAAAAATAACAAACAGCCCCCAAAGGAGGGAAATAGTTCCCATCAATAATACGAGTTTCGGCCATTGTTTACGTTCTTTATCCGTATATACATTTCTGATTTGACGGGCAATAGTAGCGACCAAAGCAATCAGGCTCGTGCAAATACAAGCCAGACCTGCCATCACATGCCCTGCTACGAAATAAGCAGGATGTACATCGCTTTGGGCCAATAAAACAAAAGCCCATATCCAAGCAATCAACGAGACAATAATAGCTATTGTTTTTAATACAAGTTCTTGACCTTTAGTAAACGCTCCTTTAGGAATATCATTACCAATCATTTTTGAGTTGGCAGGAATCAGTGAAAAACGGGTAGAAGATGTTGCAGCAGTTGCTACACAAGTAGTTATCAGTCCTACTCCGGCAACCACATGCCCAGCCACAAAGGAAGAGGCAGAGGCAGATCCGGTAAACATACAAATTCCACCAATAATAGTAACGGCAGCAGCCAAATAACCGATAATAGGCAGTGCGTACAGAGAACCGCGCCCATAAGTATGTATGATTTGCCGGATAATAGTAGCAGCCGTTGCAAACAATGCAATACAAATCATACCTAATGAAAAGACTACAGGACCTGCCACCAATCGGTTAGGATCATCTCCATATGCACTGATAAATGCTCCGTAGCCGAAACAAAACAGAGCCATCGCCAAAGGAATTGCTCTGAACAATATACTAATACCGTAATTCATAACATATAGGGTTTTAAAATTTCCCTGATAAACAAGGCATATAGTTTTTTGTTTTGCTCCCCTTACTACTTTTTACACTCTTTTCACAAGGCGGTCCTTCCTGTCAGACTGAAATTAAAAAGGCTTTTCTTGTATGAAAACGAATGTTTTTGTACATTTGCACCCTTAAAATAGGGAGGGTATCCCGATCTTAAATTGTAAATAGTAAAATTGTAAATATAGCCATGAGCAAGAAATTTGCCGAATATTCGCAGTTCGACCTCTCGCAGGTGAATAAGGACGTATTGAAAAAATGGGACGAAAACCAGGTTTTCGCCAAGAGTATGACAGAACGTGAAGGCTGTCCTTCGTTTGTTTTCTTCGAAGGACCTCCATCAGCTAACGGTATGCCGGGTATTCACCATGTAATGGCTCGTTCTATAAAAGATATTTTCTGTCGTTACAAAACGATGAAAGGATATCAGGTGAAACGTAAGGCAGGTTGGGATACACACGGACTCCCTGTAGAATTAGGTGTAGAAAAGTCTTTAGGGATCACCAAAGAGGATATTGGAAAAACAATTTCTGTAGCAGAATACAATGCTCATTGCCGTCAGGATGTAATGAAATTCACAAAAGAGTGGGAAGACCTGACTCATCAAATGGGGTATTGGGTGGATATGAAGCACCCGTACATCACATATGACAACCGTTACATCGAAACACTGTGGTGGTTATTGAAACAATTGTATAAAAAAGGATTACTTTATAAAGGATATACTATCCAGCCATATTCTCCGGCAGCCGGAACAGGATTAAGTTCACATGAACTGAATCAGCCGGGATGCTATCGTGACGTGAAAGACACAACGGTAGTGGCACAATTTAAGATGAAGAACCCTAAACCCGAAATGGAAGAGTGGGGTACTCCTTATTTTATAGCATGGACTACTACTCCATGGACACTACCTTCGAATACAGCACTTTGTGTAGGTCCTAAAATTGACTACGTTGCAGTTCAATCGTACAACGCATATACAGGACAGCCAATCACGGTAGTATTGGCAAAGGCATTGTTGAATGCACATTTCAACCCGAAAGCAGCCGAACTGAAGCTAGAAGATTATAAACCAGGTGATAAGTTGGTTCCTTTCAAAGTAATTGCTGAATATAAAGGTACCGATTTGGTAGACATGGAATATGAACAATTAATTCCATGGGTAAATCCGGGAGAAGGTGCTTTCCGTGTAATACTGGGCGATTATGTAACAACAGAGGACGGTACGGGTATTGTACACATCGCTCCGACATTTGGTGCGGATGATGCTCAAGTGGCAAAAGCTGCCGGTGTGCCTCCATTACAGTTGGTTAATAAAAAAGGTGAACTTCGTCCGATGGTAGATCTGACCGGTAAATTCTATACTTTAGATGAGTTGGATGAAGAGTTTGTAAAACAGCGCGTTAACGTAGATTTATACAAAGAGTATGCAGGTCGTTTCGTGAAGAATGCTTATGATCCGAATCTGTCCGATCAGGATGAATCATTGGATGTAAGTATCTGTATGATGATGAAAGTTAATAATCAGGCTTTCAAAATAGAAAAGCATGTGCATAATTACCCGCACTGCTGGCGTACAGACAAACCGGTGCTTTATTATCCGCTGGATAGTTGGTTTATTCGTTCTACTGCGTGCAAAGAGCGCATGATAGAGTTAAATAAAACCATTAACTGGAAACCGGAATCTACCGGAACCGGACGTTTTGGCAAATGGCTGGAGAACCTGAATGATTGGAATCTGAGCCGTTCCCGTTACTGGGGTACTCCGTTGCCTATTTGGCGAACAGAAGACAACAGCGACGAGAAATGTATAGAGTCGGTTGAGGAGTTATATAATGAAATCGAAAAATCGGTTGCCGCAGGGTATATGCAATCGAACCCCTATAAAGATAAAGGTTTCATACCGGGTGAATATAATGAAGAAAATTATAATAAGATAGATCTCCATCGCCCATATGTAGACGATATTATCCTTGTTTCAAAAGATGGTAAGCCTATGAAACGCGAAACAGACCTGATTGACGTATGGTTTGATTCGGGTGCAATGCCTTATGCACAGATCCATTATCCATTTGAAAATAAAGAGTTATTGGATAGCCATCAGGTATATCCGGCAGATTTCATTGCAGAAGGTGTGGACCAGACACGTGGATGGTTCTTCACTCTACATGCCATTGCAACCATGGTATTTGGCAGTGTTTCATACAAAGCAGTCATTTCAAACGGATTGGTATTAGACAAGAATGGCAATAAAATGTCTAAACGCTTAGGAAATGCAGTTGATCCGTTCTCTACTATCGAGAAATATGGGTCCGATCCCTTGCGTTGGTATATGATTACCAATTCTTCTCCATGGGATAACCTGAAGTTTGATGTAGAAGGCATCGAGGAAGTTCGTCGTAAATTTTTTGGTACTTTATACAATACCTATTCTTTCTTTGCTTTGTATGCTAATGTAGACGGGTTTGAATACAAAGAGGCTGATGTTCCGATGAGCGATCGTCCGGAAATTGACCGATGGATTCTCTCTGTACTGAACACATTAATAAAGGAAGTAGATACCTGTTATAACGAATATGAACCGACTAAAGCAGGACGTTTAATTTCTGATTTCGTAAACGATAATCTGTCTAACTGGTACGTCCGCCTGAACCGTAAGCGTTTCTGGGGTGGTGGATTCACTCAGGATAAACTATCTGCATATCAGACTTTGTATACATGTCTGGAAACGGTAGCCAAATTAATGGCACCTATCGCTCCTTTCTATGCAGACCGTCTGTATGGCGACCTAATCGGTGCAACAGGACGCGATAATGTAGTTTCTGTCCATCTGGCGAAATTCCCGGAATACAATGAAAAAATGGTAGATAAGGAACTCGAAGCACAAATGCAGATGGCACAAGACGTTACTTCCATGGTGTTGGCATTGCGTCGTAAAGTGAATATTAAAGTTCGTCAGCCGTTGCAGTGTATCATGATTCCTATAGTGGATGAAGCACAAAAAGCCCATATCGAGGCTGTAAAAGCACTTATCATGAGTGAAGTCAACGTAAAGGAGATTAAATTCGTTGATGGTGCAGCCGGCGTTCTGGTGAAAAAGGTTAAATGTGACTTCAAGAAATTGGGACCAAAATTCGGCAAACAAATGAAAGCTGTAGCAGCAGCTGTAGCAGAAATGTCACAGGAAGCTATTGCCGAACTCGAGAAGAACGGCCGTTATACCCTTAATTTAGATGGGGCAGAAGCTATTATAGAAACTGCAGATGTAGAGATCTTCAGCGAGGACATTCCGGGATGGTTGGTTGCCAATGAAGGGAAATTGACTGTTGCGCTGGAAGTTACTGTAACGGAAGAACTTCGCCGTGAAGGAATTGCACGTGAATTGGTAAACCGCATTCAAAATATCCGTAAATCAAGTGGTTTCGAGATTACAGACAAAATAAAAATAACATTATCTAAAAATCCGCAGACAGATGATGCGGTAAATGAATATAATGGTTATATTTGTAACCAAGTTTTGGGTACATCCCTTACTTTGGCAGACGAAGTAAAAAGCGGTACAGAATTAAATTTCGACGACTTCTCTTTGTTTGTGAATGTAGTGAAAGAATAATTCTAATACTAATAACCTAATAAACAGTAAAAGTTATGGCAGAAAAGACAAGATATTCGGATGCGGAGTTAGAAGAATTCCGTGCCATCATTAATGAAAAACTGGAACTAGCACAACGTGACTATGAACAGTTAAAACTAAGCTTAATGGGACTGGACGGAAATGACACAGATGACACGTCCCCCACATATAAAGTCTTGGAAGAAGGAGCAAATACATTGTCGAAAGAAGAGACTACACGTTTGGCTCAACGCCAACTGAAGTTTATTCAGGGTTTACAGGCTGCTCTTGTACGTATCGAGAATAAAACGTATGGTATTTGCCGTGAAACAGGAAAATTAATTCCGGCAGAACGTTTGCGTGCTGTGCCTCATGCTACACTGAGCATTGAAGCAAAGAACAGTGGAAAGAAATAAATAGTAGGCTACGAGCTACCTATTGCAAGAGACAAGTGTATACACGGCAATATCGTGTTTCTCTTTAGCTTGTAATTGGTAGCTCGTATCTTATATAACATAGCTTAACAAAATGAAGAAACTACTCACGAAAGGACAAATCGCTCTGCTCGTCATTTTTTCTGTGCTGATTATTGATCAAGTGATTAAAATCTGGATCAAGACTCATATGTATTGGCATGAGAGTATCCGTATTACAGATTGGTTTTATATTTATTTTACCGAAAATAATGGTATGGCGTTTGGAATGGAGATATTTGGAAAACTCTTTCTGACTACATTCCGAATCGTTGCAGTAGGCTTGATAGGGTGGTACTTATATAAAATAGTAAAAAGAGGATTAAAAACCGGATATATCATTTGTGTATCGTTAATCTTGACCGGTGCACTGGGTAACATTATTGACAGTGTTTTCTATGGAGTCTTTTTCAACGAAAGCACACATTCACAAATAGCCAGTTTTATGCCCGAAGGAGGTGGTTACTCCACTTGGTTCTATGGTAAAGTAGTTGATATGTTTTATTTCCCGATTATCGATACAAACTGGCCGGCATGGATGCCTTTTGTAGGTGGAGAGCATTTCATTTTCTTTAGTCCGATCTTCAATTTCGCAGATGCCGCCATTAGCTGCGGAATTATTGCCTTATTACTGTTCTATAGCAAATATCTGAATGATTCATACCATCATTCTGTGACCAAAAAGTAAAAAAGAGGTAATGAAAAAGTATTTCCGGTTTCAATTATGTTGTATCTGTCTTTTGGTACTGATTACATCTGCTTGTAAGGTGAAAAGACCTGATAGCATTATATCAGAATCACAGATGGAAAATCTGCTATACGATTACCACATTGCCAAAGCGATGGGTGAGAACATGCCTGGTGGCGAGAATTACAAAAAAGCACTGTATGTAGAAGCTGTATTTAAGAAATATGGTACAACAGAAGAAGTTTTTGACTCGTCTATGGTATGGTATACACGCAACACAAAAATACTATCGGAAATCTATGAAAAGGTAAATAAAAGGCTGAAAGCCCAACAGGATGCCATCAACCACTTAATAGCATTGCGTGATAATAAGCCTAAGATGTCTGCTCCAGGCGACAGTATTGATGTCTGGGCATGGCAGCGGGTTGCCCAGTTAACGGGATCTCCATTGAATAATAGGTTCACGTTCACATTACCTTCTGATACAAATTTCAAGAAACGTGATGTATTGCTCTGGAAAATACAATATAACTTCCTGGATGGAATGCCGGACTCAACAATGGCTCCGGTAATGGCGATGCAGATTGTTTATAAGAACGACAGTGTGACCAATAGTTGCACGAAACATATATTTGAATCAGGAATTCAGGACATTCGTCTTCAATCAGATACGATGACTATCAAGGAAATAAAAGGATTCATTTTTTATCCGCAATCCCAAAAGTCAACAACACTTTTGGTTAGTGACATTTCGTTGACCCGTTATCATGTAAATGACTCATTAACACAAATGGGAAAAGACTCCTTAAATGCCGATTCAATAACAGAAAAAAATAAGGTAGATTCTATCCGGAAGAAAGCTCCCCAAGATACTATTCAAACGACGCTGGTACATCAACGGACTAATCCAAAGGATTTGAACCGCCCCAATAACGATGTCCGTCCCGTTAAACCGGAACAACGAGAGAAAGAGCAACAAATAGAAAAAGAAAAACAGCAATTAGAAAGACAGCAACGAACTAATCCAAGGAGACCATTGCGTCGTCAGAATAATTAGAAAATAAGATGAAACGTTTTGCTGCACATTATATATTTATTCCGGAAAGTGGATTTTTAAAACTGCATGCCATAGAAATGGAGGGAGAGTATGTCTATCGTATTTTTCCCTGTAGTGAAGAATTTGAATCTGTAGAATGGTTTCCCGGTGTCATTTTATTGATTCCGCAAGAAAAGATGGACATAAATAATACTTTGTTCAACTTAACCAATACCGATGAGCAAAGTATTACTATTCCGGAAATTACCTTATGTATGAAATGGCAGGCTTATTTGTTATTTCCTTTTGATTTTGCTACAATGCGGCCTGTCGCCGAAACTCAGCGCAGACAATTGCGGTAGCAATGGCTACATTCAATGATTCTGAGGTCTCGCGCTCCTGAGGATAATTTGGAATGTATAACTTACGGTTTACCAGCTTTTCCACTTCGGCTCCAATACCATTTCCTTCATTCCCCATTACTATTATTCCATTCTTAGACAAAGGCTGCTCATACATATTCTTTCCATCCAGAAAGGTACCATATACCGGTACATTTCCCAGTACATGAATCAACTCTGGCAATGCGATATAATGTACTTTTACTCTGGCAATGCCTCCCATGGTAGCTTGTATGGCTTTAGGATTAAAAACATCAACAGTATTGGGCGAACAGAAAATGTGTTCAATACCAAACCAGTCTGCAAGACGAATGATTGTCCCAAGATTACCGGGGTCTTGAATATCATCCAAAGCTAAACATAAAGAGTTACGAATAACTTCTGTATCGATCTCGTACTTCGGTTGTTCAAACAATGCCAGTACTTGTTGAGGGCTCTTCAACAAACTGGCACGAGATAAATCCTCAGGACCGACTTCAATTACCTCCACAGCCTTAACTGCAGAATGTTCTCTAAGCCATTCCGAAGTGGCCGCCAAAAACTTGCAAGGGAAATGTCCCAGTAAATCACCTACCAATTTGGGACCTTCTGCCAGAAAGACTCTTTCTTCTTTCCTATTTTTTTTTAATTCCAGCGATCGGATATATTTAACTCTATTTTTACTTAATGTTCCCATCTAACTCTAATTTTACGGCAAAGCTATAAAGATATTCCCAATTAACTATTATATTTCTAATCCTTTTTATGTCTTTATTTTCTTACCATTAACAAACTTTATATTGATAAATATAAACTATCTACTTAAATTTAGTAGATTTGTAATACATCATTATATTGATATCCAGAACGAAGAAGGTATGCCCAGACATATAAAATACAATAAAGAAAGAAGAACAGTATCTTCTCTTAAAAATAAATAAGCTCTGATTTGCAGCAAATCCAGATATTAATCCTAATGTATAACCTTTAAAAACGAATTAAAATGTTGAACGAAAAAAGAACTCAAAAAATTATGAAGAGCAAATTTCTGATATTTCTGCCGGTAGTAGCCATGTTGCTATTGTTTAGCAATTGCGGGAATAAAACAAGTAACGAGCAGGCTGTTACCGAAGTGAAAGACTCTGTAAGTGCCACACAATCCCTTAAAGAAGAAGCTGTACCGGACTCTGTAGCTATACTAAAAGACGTAGTGTATGATGTCGTTGATAGTGCTCCTACATTTCCGGATGGAATGAAGGCATGCTTACAGTTTATTGCAAAGAGCATCAAATATCCGGCCCAAGCCATTGAAAACAAGGAAGAAGGTCAGGTAGTAGTTCAGTTTGTTGTTTCTAAGAATGGTAAACTGCTTAACCCGATTGTTGTAAAAAGCATATCTCCGCTACTTGATGCGGAAGCTATCAGAGTGGTAAACTCAATGCCTGATTGGATTCCTGGAAAGCACAAAGGCGAAAATGTAAACTCACGATTTACACTTCCGGTCAGATTTAGGCTTAAATGATGTAATCATCTATAAAAATGCCGGAAGAGTAGAAATGCTCTTCCGGCATTTTTATTTCCCAAAACAAAAAATATGGTTTATATTTGTAACCTATTTGGCGTAATCTATTAAAAACCGTATATGAAGAAAGGGGTTCTTTACACGATTCTTCTTTATTTTGTTTTGTCACTGGCTTCGTGTTCTGCCACTAAGTTTGTGCCGGAGGGTTCTTATTTGTTGGATGAAGTAAAAATACATACTGATAATAAAGACATAAAACCGTCGGACATGCGACTTTATGTGCGACAGAATCCTAACTCGAAATGGTTCAGTGCAGTCAAGACTCAACTGTATGTGTATAATTGGTCCGGAAGGGATTCTACGAAATGGCTCAATAAATTCTTGCGCAAGATAGGAGATGCTCCGGTTATCTATAATGAAGCCGATGCTATCCGTTCGCAAGAAGAAATTGCAAAAGCAGTGCAGAATCTCGGCTATATGGGAGCTACCGTAAAAAGAACCATAAAAACTAAAAAGAAAAAGCTAAAACTGTTTTATGAAATCAATTCAGGCAAACCTTATACTGTACGCACACTGAAGTATGATATTTCTGATAAGAAAATAGCCGAATATCTTCAAAATGATTCTACCAAATCAACGTTGAAAGAAGGAATGCTTTTCGATGTAAACACACTTGATGCGGAACGGCAACGTATTACAGACTACTTATTGTGTAACGGTTATTATAAATTTAATAAGGATTATATTACTTATACGGCAGATACTGCCCGCAATACTTATCAAGTAGATTTGACTTTACATCTGTTGCCCTATAAAGCTTATGTTGGTGATGTTCCTAAAGAACATCCTCAGTACAAGATCAACAAAATCAATTTTATTACTGATTATGATGTCTTGCAATCATCAGCTCTGAGCAGTATTGAAATTAATGACTCTTTGCATTATAACGGATTTCCGATCTATTATAAAGACCAACTGTATTTACGTCCTAAAGTGCTCGTAGATAACTTAAGATTCACCTTCGGAGATTTATATGATGAACGTAACGTACAAAAGACCTATACTTATTTTGGGAGACTTTCAGCTCTCAAGTATACTAACATTCGTTTTTTTGAGACACAAAATGACGATAGTACCAGACTGAATTGCTATGTAATGCTAACCAAAAGCAAGCATAAATCCATTTCTTTTGAGTTGGAAGGTACTAATTCGGCAGGTGATTTGGGAGCTGCCGCGTCCGTTTCTTTTCAACATAGAAATTTATTTCGCGGCTCAGAAACTTTCATGGTAAAATTCCGAGGAGCTTATGAGGCCATATCCGGATTACAGCCGGGATATAAAAACCATAATTATACTGAATACGGAGTTGAAACAAGCATCAATTTCCCCAGTTTCTTATTTCCCTTTCTTACTTCTGACTTTAAACGGCGAATAAGAGCAACGACAGAGTTCGGACTACAATACAATTATCAATTACGCCCCGAGTTCTCCCGTACCATTGCTTCGGCTTCATGGAGCTACAAATGGATGCAAAAGCAAAAGATTCAGCATCGCATCGATTTATTGGATATCAGTTACCTCTACCTTCCCTGGATTTCTCCTCAATTCCAGGAAGACTATATTGATAAGGACAAAGACAACTACATCCTCAGATATAATTATGAAAATCGTCTTATTGTACGTATGGGATATACTTATAACTATAATAGTGCAGGAGGAACCCTTGTCAATAATACGATAACTTCTAATTCTTATTCCATACGGGCAGGCTTCGAATCTGCAGGCAACATTCTTTACGGAGTCTCTAAAATGATTAATATGAGAAAGAATAAAGATGGGGAATATGCTATTTTAGGGATACCTTATGCACAATATTTGAAAGGCGACTTTGATTTTGCCAAGAATATTATAATCGATCATCGCAATTCCCTTGCGTTTCATGCGGGGATAGGAGTTGCCGTACCTTATGGAAATGCCAAGGTAGTTCCTTTTGAGAAACGTTATTTCTCAGGAGGAGCCAACAGCGTAAGAGGATGGTCTGTACGTAATTTAGGACCGGGCTCTTTTGCCGGCGATGGAAATTTCATGAATCAGTCCGGAGATATCAAATTGGATGCAAGCATCGAATACCGGACCCGTCTGTTTTGGAAGTTCCGCGGAGCGGCATTTATCGATGCAGGTAACATATGGACTATCCGTGAATATGAAAACCAGCCGGGAGGAGCTTTTGAATTCGACAAGTTCTATAAGCAAATCGCAGTGGCTTATGGATTAGGGCTCAGACTGGACCTTGACTTTTTTGTACTTCGTTTTGACGGAGGTATGAAAGCTGTAAATCCTAAATATGAGAAAACAAAAGAACGTTATCCTATTATTCATCCTAAATTTAGCCGTGATTTCGCATTTCATTTTGCTGTAGGCTATCCATTCTGATTCTATTAAGGATAGAGATAAAAAAAGATGAAACTGACTCTCAGAGCGGTTTCATCTTTATATTTATAGTTATTTCGATAATCAGCGTGCTGCAAAAAGCAGTCCGCCCATTGTAGCCTGACGTGCAGCCATCATACCTTGTGCATCAAGAGTCACGTTCATCTTTTCTCCATTCGGTAAATTCATTTCAGCAGTACCGTCATTGTTCATTTTCAACAATTCCGTGCTTACTCCGTCAGCAACAACATTCCAAGTGTTTGCTTCTTTGTTATAAATCAACTCCATAGCTGAATCTTCACCTTCTTTAGTGATGGAATAACCATTCTCAAGGGTCTTTACCAGATAATCTCCGTTCTCACCCTTTACTTTCTTCACATCACCTACATTAGCCATAGGATTGGTGCCACTCCAGAATTCGATTGAGTTAATCACCAATGCATCTGCCAGATAAGCGACACCATATACCGGAACGATATTTAAAGCAAGGAAAACAAGTTCATTTACAAATTTTGTACCAATGGACTGATTCCATGACGAAATGCGATTGAACAATCCGAATGATCCTACACATGAACTAAACAGGATAGTACCACTGAGAAAAATGGCAGCAACCAAAGTTAATCTGTTCTTTTTCATACTAATTTTTTTATTTGTTATTAGGTTAATATTATGGATCATTTATATAAAAACGATCCTGTTATAATCTGCAAATATACTCTTTTTAGCTAAAGAGAACAAATTTAGGTTACTTTTCTGCTTACATTTTCCTTTTGTTTCGGAGTTGCCGGCCTATCATATAATCGACAGAATATTTCCCCGGTCCGCTTATATACATCAAAATAAAAACAATCAAATATACTAATGCCAATTCTTTCATTGCAAATGCATCATTTGCATGAATAACAAAGAATGCAATACCCATAGTAAAGATCATTGGAATCATGGCTAACCTGTAAAGAAAACCTATAATAAAGGCCATCGAACATACTAACTCTGCAAAAATGGCCAACCCCAAGGAGAGGGGAGAACCTAATCCCAACGGATCAGGAAAGGATGTGGAAAGTTCCTGAAAATTACTCCATTTTTGTATGCCATGATTCATTAACAATAATCCAAACGAGATTCTTAGAATCAGCAGGAATGCGGATGCTCCCATACTGTCTGGTTTAAGAGGAAATAAAAATTTGTAAATCATAAGTTTATATTTTTAGATTTTATAATATAAACAACTATCCGTTTTGTATTGTTTACTTGATACAGATCAAATAATAGCCAGATCCCCCCAAAAAGCAATATCAAAATACAACTCATGAATTATCATTTTTGTTATATCGGCGAATGACAACTAAAATGAAAGGAATGTGATCATGAAAAAAATAGGGAAGTTTCTGAGAAGCTGTCTGGAGGAGATTGGCAGAAATATTCTTAAAGAATACGGCTACTCTGATGACAAATAAATCTCTTACTGATGTTATTATTGGAGAAATGTATCGTATTCTCAGGAACAATGCATTTATTTTCATCCGAATATGCAAAAAAAATGTAATACGAACATCTTTTCAAAATCCAACCTGTTATATAGTCAATAAAATAAAGGGATTATGGAATATATAATTATTTATATAGCTTTTTTGCTTATCACGTGGGCATTTATAATGAAAAGTATACATGATGCACCGGAAATGGAGGATACAGAGAGTAATCCTCTATAGAAATAAAGGAGGATTGATACTCTGAATAGTATAAAATCCTCCTTTATTATTCTTATTTATTATTATTTTCCGAAGAAGGAGCAATGTAATCTTCTTTAATGAATTCGTCATACACCTTTTTCGGATGATCAAACGGAGCTACTCCAGTGCGATTTTCATTAAAATTCTCACGTCTGAATTTCTTCAGTTTAAGATTATCCTCAGCATATTCCCGGAGTTTTTTCTTTTCATGCCCATACAATGAACTATCCAAAACTTCCGAATCCAATAAACTCTCTTTAGGAGTTATAGACGGCAATAAGTTTTGTTCTAATAACCCACGATAAGCACCGTTGTATTCACACCACACACAATCTCCCAATATAAACAGCCGATAAGTGTATCTGGACCATGCTGTTTTAATAGTAACCTCACGAGAGTAGATCTCCACAGTTGCCTCCGAATCGAATGCACGATCACGGATTACGACTAATTTCCTACCTGAAATATCTTCCTTAATAAGGGTCGTCCATCTTTCGGAATTTAGAATTTCCCCGATTATTTCAGGTAACTTTTCCTTAATTTCAAATTGTATTCTCATATCATTCGCCTGTGGGCCAGGACTTATTAATTGCCCCCAATTATAATCTATTTCCTAAAGATAGTAAGTTTCAAGGTTAAAAACAAAATAAAATCCATTTTTTTCCAGTCTTTTTGCTATAATTATCTATCTATTTACTATCAAATACATAAAAACGGAGTAATCGGAAATTTTTGTTGGCATTCATCTTTATGTAAAAAGGGACAGTCCGATTGCAGCCCATAAAAATGATTAAAGTACACCTAAGGAAATATAATCAGAACTTAACCACAGGAGCGGTATACATTTCTTTTTATTGGTTGTAAAGACCCAATTATAAAATAACAAATCACTTTACTCTAAAGTGCTGAAACATAGAAAATAAACTTTTCAGACCGATAGTTAAAGTCCATCTTACGGGCTAAGATCTACATCTTAGCTCGCAAGATACACATCTTGACCCGCAAGATCTGTATCTTAGCTGCCAAGATGAACTTGAATTATAGGAAGCAACCATTTTCCCAAGGATCAAAAGATACTCCTCCACCTGAACCTTTAGGTTTCATTATTGATGGACTATCCTTACTTATCAGGAAAAACATCAATACGAAGAAGGTTGTGCGACAAAGGCATCGCTAAGATGCAGAAATATAAAGAGAGGAGCACCAACAAAAATTTCCGATTAATTCAATATCTTGTTGAAGAACAGAAGCTAAATAAAAATAAACACATAAAAAATCCACTACATTTTTATATGCAGTGGATTTATAACGAATTGTACACCCTCAGGGACTCGAACCCTGGACCCATTGATTAAGAGTCAATTGCTCTACCAGCTGAGCTAAGAGTGCATGTTATCAAGCGTTCTTGATTTCGGGTGCAAAGGTAAACCTTTATTTTTAAACTGCAAATGTTTGAAGGAATTTTTTGCGTCTAAAGAATGTCTTTTATTCTGTCTAATGAAACACTTGTATCTTTTTAAGTATTCATTCATAAATAATCATACATGATAAATTGTCTCATTTACAATAATCTATATTAGACCAAGAAGCGTTGAATTAAGATTTAGTAAAGAAAAAACATATTCCGGTCAAAGATTAAGTTTTAAAAAAGTTTTTTTAATCGCACATTAAAGCATTTTATATAGTACGATTTACGTAAACTATTATAATTCAACAGATAAATGTATAATACCTCTTATAATATATAATTTATAAAATTATCTGTATCTATTTAATTAGATTTATATTACAATCTTCTAATGAAGAAAAACATCAATATATCAATAAATTATAAATATTCATTTCATCTATATTTCTTTTAATGTATTTTTGTATCCGAAATAAATAGCAAGGCTAAAAATCTAATAACAAATGAACTTATATCTAAAACACACTTTTTCCTACTTGTTGGGCATATCTTACGCTTTATTATCTTCGGCACAGCCCAACTCGGACAAACTACAATGTAAAGTGACAGGACGAATGCTTCTGGATGGAGGCGTATATCTTAAAAATGATAACCATTTTGGTAATGGAGTGGAATTTGGTGATCTTCGCATAGGCGCAAAAGTTGCTTATCAAAACTGGAATATGAAAGTTGAAATAGGCTATACCGGCAATAAAGCAGCAATCAAGGATGCTTACGCAATGTATACACAAAAAAAGCACACTATACAGGTTGGACAATTTTACGAACCCTTCAGCTTAGAAATGCTGTGTAGTACTTTCGACCTTCGCTTTAATCAATCTCCCGGAGTCGTTCTTGCCTTGACAAACAGCCGGCGAATGGGAGTCGCATATAGCTATAGAAGTAAACGTTACTATTTGTCGGGAGGGGCATTTACCGACAATGATGTCAATAATCTGAAAAATGTTTCACAAGGCTATGCGTTGGATGGCAGGATAGTATATCGACCGGTATTTGAAAATGAGAAGCTTATCCATATAGGGTTTGCAACAACTTATCGTACTCCTGACGGTTCATTGAATGAAGAAGACAAAAACGTATTTTCTTATAAATCTCCTGGAGTGAGCACGATTGACAACCGAAACATTGTTGCAGCCACTGTCGACCATGCGACACATCAGATAAAGTTTGGCACCGAATTATTGGTTTATTATCACCGTTTTTGTCTGCAAAGTGAATATATACGTACACATGTGAAGCGTGATAATGCATTTAAAAATTATGTAGCACAAGGTGGTTATCTTCAATGCTCTTGGCTTTTAGCCGGTCAGACTTATTTATATGACGAATCAGTCGCATGTCCCGGCCGGCCGAAAGGAAAAAGCCTGGAGCTCTGTTCCCGATTTAATTATCTAACACTTAATGACGGAAAAGCTGCTATCTGGGGAGGAGAGCAAAAAGATATCTCCGTTGGACTTAATTATTACATTAATAAATATATCGGAGTAAAATTAAACTATAGCTATATGATGCCCGGGGCTAATATAAAAGAGATAAGCAACCAAAACTTCAGCGTAGTTCAGGGAAGATTCCAATTCATTTTCTAATCAATAGTCTTTAATATATTCAGGTTATACTATATTTCATAAAATGCTCACTGTTTATCTCTTCACAACCCAAGAGATAAACAGTGAGCATCAATGGATGACTTATAATAAATAAATTCGTTCTACCTGCCTTTTCTTTCCAAATCCCTAACAGCTGGAATACACATCATCAAAACGGCGGTAAGCACAATTGCTATTCCGCAATAAATGAAAATATTGGCTATCCCCAGATTATCAGCAACAAATCCCGTAATAAACAACCCTATAATAGAGGGGAGTAAGCTCACGCTATCAAAAAGTGAAAATACCCGTCCTAAATATGCCGGTTCAAATTGAGTTTGAAGCAATGAAGTAAAAGGTCCGGAAAAGAACGGAACAACTATGCCCTGTGCTACTGTTAGTATGGCAAAATAGATAAAGCCTTCAGCCGGAAGCACTCCACAGAATGCCAACGCCAGACCGAGTAAAAAGTAAGAGGTGGCAATCAGCAGAATTTTCCGTATCTTAGGATTCCAAACACCCAGCAATGCACCACCGGCCAGCATGCCTGCACCGAAAAGGGCCTCTATCAAACTCACCTGATATGCCGTTCCCGAGAAATTCTTCAAGGTCATCAATGGCATCAAAGCTACCATAGGCATAACAAAAAATGTAACAAGAACTTCAGTTACCATAACCCAACTGACTCCTTTGTTGCGCATGATGACATTAAACCCATCTCGCATATCATAAAGCACATTCTTAGCAGAAGCATTTTCTTTTTTAGGATTAGGAATATACACAAAAAGTAAAGCTGTACAAGCTATTATGGCTCCAAATACATCCAAAAGCATAACAAGGCTCATATCGAAGGCAAGCAGTAATATAGCCCCGAGAGCCGGTCCACCGATGTTACATACTGACTGAATCGCCTGGTTGATACCCGCAATGCGCATAAGCTCTTTCTCGGGTGCCAGCAATGGCACAGACGATTTCATGGCAGGCGTATGAAATGCACCACCAACAGAGCGCAACATAAGCAAAAAATATATATGCCATAGCTCAACTGTATCAAGATAAAACAACAATGCAATTATACCGGAACAAAGGGCGACGAAGCTATCTGCTCCAATCATAGTCCACTTACGATTCCAACGATCGACAAATACACCGGCAAAAGGACCTAATACCGCCTGTGGCAATAGGGCAGCAATTGTTGCAAATGACAATACTTCTGCAGAACCAGTTTTAAGACTAATCCACAAAACAATAGAGAACTGGGCAATAGAACTACTTAGTATAGAGAATAGCTGCCCGGTCCATATAATAATAAACTTTTTCTTCCAATTATTCATATTAAAGTTGAAATAAGATAAAGAATGAGATCATTCCTCTGTTGCATTTATACAGGAGGAAAGAAGAATGAGATATACCATTACGAGAAAAGGCATATCAAAATAAGGTGAAACCGTAGCTAAGCCAGTTCCAAATAATCGACAAGTATGTCAAACAGATAAGTTGTTTTCATCAATTTTATTCTTTGCGGCGACAAAGATAAGATAATATTTCAAAATGTCACAAAAACAAAAAGGAGATTATTTATAATCTCCTTTTGTACACCCTCAGGGACTCGAACCCTGGACCCATTGATTAAGAGTCAATTGCTCTACCAGCTGAGCTAAGAGTGCTTGTTTCTCGTTTGCGGTTGCAAAAGTAGGGCTTTTATTTCATATTGCAAAACAAATAGGAAACTTTTTTATTCTTTTTTTCTCACACTTACTCAAATTCATAGAGCTCTGATGGCGTATTTCTCTTTAAAGCAAGCAGTTGCACATCCTTCCCAACAATGACGCCTTTATTCTTTAATTTCCATTCAACCGTTTTATAAGCCAGTTCCGGATGATTATTATCTTTGCTCAGATGACAAAGCCAGATATAACGAAGATGTTCCGTGATATTCTCAGCAAGAAAATCGGCAGTATCTACATTACTCATATGGCCTGTACTACTTGAAATACGTTCTTTCAGATATGTAGGATAAGGTCCCATACGAAGCATTTCTTCATCATAATTAGCTTCAAGAATCAAATAATGGGCTTTACAGATATATCGGGCAGCAGTCGGAGTAATCTCTCCCAAGTCTGTTAGAAAAGAAAAGACTTTACCATCAACTTCTATACAATAACCCACATTGTCTGTTCCGTCATGTGGAACTTCAAAAGACTCAATGCGGAAGTCTTCCAATTGCATAGGCTCTTCTTTCTCCAGATAGCGTACAGAAGCATGCAATTTTTCTGTCATACAATAACTTTTATTAATCCCCGCATGTATACGTGCTGTGGTATATACCGGAATATTCAACTTCTCACCTAAATGCCCCACAGCTTTGATATGATCAGCATGATCATGCGTTATAAACACTGCGCGTATCGAATCCATCGTCACATTTATATCTCTCAACGTTTTTTTTATGGTACGAATTCCGATACCTGCATCAATGAGTATGCCGTATTTTTCGGTACCCAGATAATAACAGTTTCCGCTACTGCCACTTGCCAGGCTTATAAATCTAATCTTCATTATTATTCTCTTCTTTTAAATGCAAATTGCCGTCAACTTTTATGGCAAAGTGACGGCAAATATACATAAAAAAGGAAACAATCAGGTGTTAGCTTTCTTCTTTTTATCGATGAAATCGGTGATTTTTGCAAAAATAAGCAATGCAATTGCTGCAATCAAACCGATTGCTGCAAAGTAATACCAGATGTAATGAGCATTTACACTGGCGGCTTCCCAAGCTTCTCTGGATTCAAACAGGGCAGGATCCGGACAATACTTGGTCAGCAGCACCCCTGCGAGCCCAAAGCCAAAAATAGAAGACAAAAAAGAGTGAAGATGGCTAAAACCTAAGTACATGCCTTCTTCACCTTTAGGAGCTTGTAAAGAGAAATATTCCAGATAACGCGGAGAAATAAAGCATTCTGCCAAGCCTTGTACCACGATGCCGGCAATCATCATCAACGTAATATTACTCATTCCCGAGATAACTTCATTGCCCAAGAGATTACCACATGCCATCAACAGCGCTGATATCGGAATCAGAAACATACCAATATTCATCGAAGTGATAGCACTTCGTCTGGCCATCCAGCGAGTCACAAAGCTCACACAACAAACAACGACAAAAGGATTTACATTGGCAATCCACCCCGGTTTTGCAGTTTCACCAGCCATGCGAATAACATACTTAGGCATTGTAGCATAAAGCTGATGTTGTACCATCCAGAATCCCGTAATAATAAGGATTAAGATCAGCAAACGCCAATTAGTGACAATACGCAAGAAACCTTGTCCGATCTCACGCATACTCTTTCCTTCTCCTACGGTATGAGTCGATTTATACAAAAAGAAAACAGCCAACAAAGCGATGAGAGTCATGACTCCTGAGAAATAGTTAATATAGATATAAGCTTGGTCACCAATAACATTCCGTAGAGGATCGATAACCGTTTTACCGGTAAAGGCACCGATATTAACCATCATATAAAAAATAGAATATCCGCGTGCTCGAGTCGCTTCAGTTGTTTCCTTGGCAACAGAAGCTGAAATAACCGATTTAATAAATGCGCCGCCTATCATAATTATAAATAGAACCGGAACTATCAACCAACGGGAGGCACTATCCGTCAGTCCATCGAAATGAGTGTTTTCTCCATAAGTCACTAATCCGGCGCTTTCAAGTAACGTGGGTAATACTCCCAGGCCCAAGTATCCGGCTGTCAATAATGAAAAAGCAACAAGCATTGATTTGCGAAAACCGATTTTATCGGCATACGCTCCGGTAAAAATAGGAAGCAAGTATAATCCACCGGAAAAAAGGCCGGAAATCATACTTGCTTCAAAATCATTAAAACCTAAAATTGTAGATAGATAAATAGTGAGAACGATAAACACGGCATAGTAAGCCATGCGTTCAAACAGTTCGACTGTGTTGCTGACATAAAAGGCTCTTGTGAAACCTTTAGCAGCAGGCTGAGGGGAATTGTTCATTTATGTTTTTCTTTTTTTAATTGATAATCGAACGCAAAGATAAGATTTTTTGCCAATCCGACCAGCCACTCATGAAATAAAAGCCGGAAAAAGGCTTGGAAAACCAGTTTCCGACTTAATTATAACAGTTAAATAAACAGGTAATTAAAACTGAAAAAAGTTTTTAGCATTAAAATAGCTGATATCTTTAACCATCTGACAGACACGGTCCATCTCAGATGCCGGTATTTCACCGTTTTCCACATCACGCCCCAATAGATTACACAATGTACGGCGGAAGTACTCATGACGAGGGTAGGAGAGGAAAGAACGAGAATCCGTCAGCATTCCTACAAAGCGACTCAACAATCCAAGTAAAGAAAGGGCGTTCAATTGTTTTTCCATTCCATCCTTCTGATCAAGAAACCACCACCCCGATCCAAACTGAATTTTTCCGGGGATACTGCCATCCTGAAAATTACCTATCATAGTAGCAATCATTTCATTTGCACAAGGATTCAGATTATATAGAATTGTTTTGGCCAGTCTACCTTTTGAATTCAGACGGTCCAGAAATTTACTCATTGCTTTAGCGGTCATAAACTCACCAATGGAATCAAACCCAGTATCAGGTCCCAGCAATTTAAACATCCGACTGTTGTTATTGCGAATTGCACCATAGTGAAATTGTTGTGTCCATCCCTTCTCCCAATCCATTTCACCCAGTATAATCAACATAGCCGATTTAAATTTCAGAACCTCCTCTTTTGTTAGTTCAGATCCACCATAAATTTTATTGAAAATAGCTTTAATCTCGCCATCCGTATACTCTTCAGCATAAAATTCTTCGATTCCATGATCAGACAGCTTACATCCCTGATCGGCAAAGTAATCGTGGCGTTTACGCAAGGCTGTTATCATATCGTCAAAATCAGAAATATCGACCTCACTTATTTCCGATAGTTTTTCAACATAAGCACGAAAGTCTGATGGTATTTCTACAGCCATCACTTTATCCGGCCGCCAAGTGGGTAACATCTTTATTTCAAATCCACTTTCACGTGTTTTAATGTGATACTCCAATGAATCGATAGGATCATCGGTCGTACAAACGACTTCCACATGATAGCGACGCATCATTCCACGGGCAGAATATTCTGGAGAAGCCAGTTTATCGTTACATTCATCATAAATTTCACGTGCTGTTTTGGGGTTCAATATTTTATCAATACCAAATGCTGTTTTCAATTCCAGATGAGTCCAGTGATATAAAGGATTACGTAAGGTATATGGAACTGTTTCCGCCCATTTCTCAAATTTTTCCCAATCTGATGTGTCTTTTCCTGTACAAAAACGCTCCTCCACACCATTTGAGCGCATGGCACGCCATTTATAATGATCACCACCGAGCCAGATTTCGGTTATAGATTTAAACTGGTAATCGTCCGCTACCATCTGGGGAACTAAATGACAGTGATAATCAATAATCGGCATCTTAGATGCATGTTCGTGATATAATTCCTGAGCCGTTTCTGTTTGCAGCAGGAAGTTCTTACCCATAAATTTTTTCATTTCTTTGTGTTTTTATTGTACAGAATAGTTATTTGTATTAAAGCCAAGGTATATTGTTGATTATAAATACAATATATTCTATTTATATTTCGATTTTATTTATCGTTATCGAACACAAAATTAAAAAAATTACTTAGAGATGCAAAGACAAACCAGATATTTATGAATTTAAACTTTAAAATAATATGGGAAAAACACTCTTTTAAAGGGAGGGGTAAGATATTAACTTCATAAAGGATAGAAAGTTAATATCTTGTTTGCAAGAAGTTAACTTCCTGCCTTTACGATATTAACTTCCTAAAAATACTGTTTTTCAGATTATTAGCATGAAAAGTATATCACTGTTCATACTCTATTGAGAATTCAGATTTCCTCTCTTTTTCTTGCGGAACGGAGAATAATAGTAGTAGCTCCAATAGTAATGATAGCTCCGTCTTCAATACGAATACGGTCTTTATCACCCAAAATTTCGTTCATAAGAAAAGTACCTGTCAGACTCGGGGCATCACGTAAAGTATAAACTAATTCCCCCTGCTTGTTACGTTTTACATTGATAATGCAGTGACGTCTGTCCATACTCATATCGCCGGTTTCAATCGGAGTATTGATATTTGTACCGATACATCGACGCCCAATGATGTTATCACCTTCCTGCAGGGGTAGAACTTGTTTGAAACCAAATACGTTCTCAATCACGACGATACAGCCATATTCTTCTTTATATACCTCCTCGTCCAATTTCTCTTCCTTACGGGAAGCTTTTATTTTGCTCTTTCCCAGTCGGATACTAAACTGTTTACCACAATGTTCACATACAAAAACCAATGATTGGCCTTCGCTATATTTGGTTTCATCAAAAGAAAGGTAATTTTCACACTTAGGGCAAAGAATTCTTTTCATTATAAAAATATTTATTTAGCCAGCATCCAGGCATTCTTATAAGCCTCGTTCTCTCTTAATTTCAACAATTGACGGTTAGCGTCTTCACGATTGGCACATGACATTATGCTAACACGAATTTTGCCGTCACCTGTCAATACACTGGCACCTGCATAACCTTTAGTTTTCAATTCGGCAGCCATTAACTCAGCATCCTTGGTATTAGCTACACTGGCTATGATTATATGATATGGAAAAGAAGCTTCTGTAACCTTTGCATCAGCTGTTTTCATTGGCTTTTCCGGATGGGCAACTTTTACTTCTTTTACTGCAACCGGTTTTGTTACAGACGCTTTATAGACAGTCGTCGTTTTCTTCTTTGTAGTTACCGGTTTAGCTTGTGGAGTAGCAACGTTTGCTTTCAGCATAACCGGAGTCATTGCTACCGATTGTTTTTCTATCTTCTCAAACAGATCAGTAGGAAGCAATCGAGCATAATTACCCTTTTCTACATATGTATTTTGGACAGGAGTAGACATTAGAAAAAACAATGCAACCGCAGCAATCATTGCTACTGCATTTCTTAAAAATGCCCAGTTTACGCTGATTTCACGATTTTTCTTTTCTTTAGGAATGAGCGGAAGAATTTTCTCTCTTTCCGGACGTCGTAAAGACGTTAACTCTTTTATCTCAAACGAATCGAGTCCGTAAAGATAAGGAGTAGTAATTTTATTGTCGTATGGAATAAACTCGTAAGTGTTATGAATAGTATAACGGATTTCTCCAATATTAGGTAAATCAGTTTTTCCTTCTTCATGGAGAACGGCAATAAGCTCTGCCACTTCTCTTTCCACCATTTTTGTGGCATCCGAGAAATTGGTATCATACACAGCCATATATGATTGCACTAATACTCCGTCATTCAACCTCAATTGGGGATTGAAACCGATAACACGGGTAGGAGGGAGAAATATATTTTCTTCAGCCACTCTCATAGCAGGAGCGTAGTGAGCGATAAATCCACCAAATCCGGGAACAATTACACAATCATTCTCCAATAATAATACTTCAATATGCTGTGCCAATTCAATCATGTGTGCAAAATTAACAGATTAATTCAAGATATGCCATAAAACTGCACATTTTATTATTAACAAATGCTAAACTCAACCTTCCTTTCTTATCTATCTATACCTGTCATATTAGAAAAAATGCCTACTTTTGCGCTACTTAATAATATCATCAGAAACGAATGAATTATATACAAACAGAAATAGATGGTGTGTGGATCATTGAGCCGAAGGTTTTTTCTGATCCGCGCGGATATTTCATGGAAGCATTTAAGCAGCAAGAGTTTGATGCTACTATCGGGCAGATAAATTTTATACAGGATAATGAATCCAAATCTTCATTCGGCACGTTGCGCGGACTCCATTATCAGAAAGGAGACTATTGCCAGGCTAAACTGGTACGCGTCATTAAAGGCGAAGTTTTGGATGTAGCTGTTGATTTAAGAAAATCGTCTCCCACGTTCGGAAAACATATCAGCGTATTGCTAAGTGATGACAATAAGCGCCAGCTTTTTATTCCTCGTGGTTTTGCTCATGGATTTCTGGTGAAAAGCGAAGAGGCCGTTTTTACTTATAAAGTAGATAATATATATGCTCCTCAGGCGGAAGCCTCCATAATATACAATGATCCGGCATTGGGCATCGACTGGCCTATTGCCGATTCACAACTCGTCATGTCGGAAAAAGACCGGCAGGCAGGAAATTTCCGAGCAGCAGAGTATTTTGAATAGAAACCCTCAATAATCAAAAGAATATGAAAATTGCAATTGTCGGAACCGGATACGTAGGTTTGGTCACAGGAACCTGTTTTGCAGAAATAGGTGTGGATGTCACTTGTGTTGACACGAACAACGAAAAAATAGAAGCACTTAAAAAAGGTATTATTCCCATTTATGAAAATGGGTTGGAAGAAATGGTTATCCGTAATACCAGAGCTGGAAGACTGAAGTTTACAACTTCATTGGAAAGCTGCCTGGATGATGTAGAAGTGGTGTTTTCCGCTGTTGGAACCCCTCCCGATGAAGACGGAAGTGCCGACTTGAGTTACGTACTTGCAGTAGCACGCACTATCGGACAGAACATGAAAAAATATAAACTGGTAGTTACCAAGAGTACCGTACCCGTAGGTACAGCCTGTAAAGTTCGTACTGCCATTCAGGAAGAACTGGACAAACGGGGAGCCAAAATAGAATTTGATGTGGCTTCGAATCCTGAATTCCTGAAAGAAGGTAATGCTGTTAATGATTTTATGAGTCCTGACCGTGTTGTCATTGGCGTCGAGTCGGAACGTGCAGAGAAACTAATGACCAAGCTTTACAAACCGTTTATGCTAAATAACTTTCGTGTGATATTCATGGACATTCCTTCTGCTGAGATGACTAAATATGCTGCCAACTCAATGTTAGCTACCCGGATCAGTTTCATGAACGACATTGCGAACTTGTGTGAATTGGTAGGGGCCGACGTCAATATGGTACGCAGTGGTATCGGTTCGGATACCCGTATCGGACGTAAATTCCTCTATCCGGGCATCGGTTATGGCGGATCATGTTTTCCAAAAGATGTAAAGGCTTTGATTAAAACGGCTGAACAGAATGGATATCAAATGCGGGTATTACGGGCTGTAGAGGATGTGAATGAAGCTCAAAAAAGCCTGTTATTCGATAAGTTAGTAAAACAGTTCAATGGAAACCTGAAAGGCAAAATCATTGCATTATGGGGACTGGCATTCAAACCCGAAACAGATGACATGCGTGAAGCACCTGCACTGGTATTAATTGATAAGTTGCTTAAGGCAGGATGTCACGTACGTGCTTATGATCCGGCAGCGGCAGATGAGTGTAAAAGGCGGATTGGCGACTCCATATATTATGCACGCGACATGTACGATGCCGTTTTGGATGCCGATGCGCTGATGCTGGTTACCGAATGGAAAGAATTCCGTCTGCCTTCATGGGCTGTTGTGAGAAAGACAATGTCACAACAGGTAGTCATGGACGGTCGTAACATTTATGATAAAAAAGAAATGGAGGAACAAGGCTTTATATACCACTGCATCGGTAAATAATATCCAATATCCATATCCTCAAAAAAGTAATAACGGAGCTGAAAAGTCAGGAGTTTTTTTGTAATCCCCGACTTACTTTTCAGCTCCTTTTTATATCTTTATCGATATAAATGAGTAATTTTGCACAAAATTAAACAGATGATAAAGTACATTGCAACATTGTTACTGATGGTCTTATTCGTAGCATGCAATAATGGCAAAGGACAACAGCCCTCTGAAGACAATGAAGACCCCAAAGCTAAAGAAATCCTCCAAGGCATTTGGCTTGATGATGAAACAGAAACTCCCCTGATGCGCATAATCGGAGATACTATATATTATGCCGACACTCAGAGCACTCCGGTTTACTTCAAGGTTTTAAAAGATACTCTTTATACATATGGCAAAGATATAACCCGATACCAGATTGACAAACAGAGTGAATACTCTTTTTGGTTTCATTCTCTGGCTGACAACATTGTCAAGTTGCATAAATCAGAAGATCCGAATGATACATTGGTATTCTCTCGCAAATCTGCAGAAGTTATCCCAACTTATACGGAAGTTACTAAAAAAGATAGTGTAGTAATATACGATGGTGTCCGTTACAGAGCCTACGTATACATTAATCCGTCACAAATGAAAGTAGTGAAAACAACATATTCAGACGATGGTATCAGTATGGACAACATTTACTATGATAACGTGATGCATATATGTGTGTATGAAGGCAAAAAGAGTCTATATGCCAAAGATATCACCAAACAAATGTTTGTTGATGTGATTCCTGCGGACTTTTTGCAACAAGCCATTTTGTCCGATATGAATTTTACAGGAATTGATCGCAAAGGTTATCATTACCAAGCCTTAGTTTGCATTCCGGAAAGTCCGGTATGCAATCTTGTGAATTTGACCATTAGCTTTAATGGACAATTGAATATAGCAGCTGCTAAATACAAATAAGCATCTGATTGTAAAAGATATCAAAGAGACATATTTTAGAAAAAAAGGGTAGGGGGCAGAAAGCATACGCTTATCTTCTGCCCGATCTGGGTGATGCAGAGCGTCCCCCATTACTGTTTCTTCTACCTCCATTCCGAAAGTTTCTTCCTCCTCTTCCACCACTATTATTCGAACGAGGGTTATATTGGGGTGCTTCTCCTAATTCTGGAGGTACAGGAATCTTATAAATTTCCTTCTCAAGAAAGTTCTCGATATTTTTAAAGTTTGTCTGTTCTTTTTCATTAACAAACGTAAGAGCGACTCCATCATTATTTGCACGCGCAGTACGCCCAATGCGGTGTACATAATCCTCACTGTCATGCGGTACGTCGAAATTGATGACTAAACGGATATCATCAATATCAATACCTCTGGATACGATGTCCGTAGCAACCAGAATATTAATACGTCCCGATTTGAACTCATGCATAATAAACTCACGTTGTGCCTGCTCAAGATCCGAATGCATCTCTCCGACATTCAATTTCATCATTTTCAAGGCTTTTGCAACCTCCTTTACCTTTAATTTGGAAGATGCAAAGATGATCACTCTTTCAGGAACTTCCTCCGCAAAGAGACTTCGTACAATGCCTAATTTCTGATTCTCGTAACAAACATAGGCAGCCTGAACGATTTTTTCAGCCGGTTTTGATACTGCCAGTTTGACCTCCGCCGGATTATTAAGAATAGTATTGGCCAATTGCTGTATCTTGGAGGGCATGGTAGCAGAAAACATAATGGTCTGACGTTCCTTAGGCAAGTATTTTACAATCTGCATTATATCTTCATAAAAGCCCATATCAAGCATGCGATCCGCTTCATCCAGAATAAAATAAGAAACTCGGGATAAATCAACGTAACCCAAACTCAGATGTGCAATCAAGCGTCCCGGTGTAGCTATAACCACATCAGCCCCGAGCATCAAGCCTTTCTTCTGTTGTTCGAAAAGTATTCCGTCATTTCCACCATAGACAGCTACACTTGAAACAGGCATAAAATAAGAAAATCCTTCCATTTGCTGGTCTATTTGCTGAGCCAGTTCACGAGTAGGGGACATGATCACACAGTTAATAGCATCCTCCGGGTGTCCGCCTTCGGACAATCTATTCAATATAGGCAACAAAAAGGCAGCCGTCTTTCCGGTTCCCGTTTGCGCTACTGCTATTAAATCTCTACCTTCAAGTATTACAGGAATCGCTTGTTCTTGTATGGGAGTACATTCCTCAAAACGCATAGCGTCGAGTGCTTCAAGTACATTGTCATTTAATTGTAATTCGGAAAACTTCATCGTTTCTTTTTATTTGCTCGCAAAGATAGAAAATTCACTACGTAGTACAAATTTTTCGGGTTCTTTTATTATTCCCACTCTTACATATTCAGATATGAGTCTTTAAAGCCCAGAAAATAGAGTACCCCATCAAGCCCAATTGTATTAATAGACTGCTTGGCATTGGCTACTACTTTAGGTTTTGCATGAAAGGCTATGCCAAGACCTGCAATCCCCAACATTGGCAAATCATTGGCTCCGTCACCCACGGCAATGGTTTGAGCAATATCCACTTTTTCTACCTGAGCAATCAGCCGGAGCAATTCCGCCTTACGCTTTCCGTCCACTACATCTCCCAGATAACGGCCTGTCAGTTTGCCATCGACTACTTCAAGTTCATTAGCATATACATAATCAACACCATATTTTTTCTGCAAGTATTGTCCGAAATAGGTAAAGCCTCCCGAAAGAATAGCAATTTTATAACCATATTTCTTCAGTACATACATCAGACGATCGACTCCTTCGGTAATTGGTAAACTCTCGGCAATCTCTTGCATAACAGACTCGTCCAGCCCCTTCAACAATGCAACCCGTTCGCGAAAGCTTTCCGTAAAGTCAATCTCCCCGCGCATGGCACGTTCGGTAATTGCTTTTACTTCGGCCCCTACACCTGCACGCATAGCCAGTTCGTCAATCACTTCGGTTTCTATTAAGGTAGAATCCATATCAAAACAGATTAGACGACGCATACGACGATACATATTGTCGAGCTGGAAAGAGAAGTCCATTTCAAGTTCACTGGCCAACTTCATCAATTGTCCCTGCATAGCTTCTTTATCCCGAGGGGTACCACGAACTGAAAACTCAATGCAAGCACGAGTGTGCATTTTCCTTTCGTCCAATGGAATACGTCCGGTCAGACGTTTGATAGCATCAATATTCATGTCCTGTTCAGCTAAGATACGGGTTACCGCTGCAATCTGACGAGCAGTGAGCTTACGTCCCAACAAAGTAAGAATATAACGGTTCTTACCCTGCAGATTTACCCAGCTTTCGTATTCTTCCGCAGAAATTGGATAGAAACGAATAGTCACTCCCAAAGAAGATGCTTTGAATAGTAACTCTTTCATCATAAATCCCGAAAGTTGCTCCTCAGTCATACAAAGAATACCCAACGAAAGAGTATTATGAATGTCTGCCTGACCAATATCCAAAATAGTAGCATCGTATTTTGCCAATATTTCTGTTACGGAAGCTGTGAGTCCCGGACGATCTTCACCGGTGATACGGATCAGAATTAGTTCTGTTTTTGATGGTTGCATAGCGGATTGTTCATTAAGTATCCTGCAAAAGTAGGAGAAAATTCCCAGTATTTATGCTAAATAACATAAAAAACTACACCTAAAAAGTGAGAAATTTACTTGTTTATTTGGAAGTTGAAATAATATTTACTTACCTTTGCACCCGGTTTCTGAATTAAAGGCCTTGACAGTCAACAGATTCCTCTCTGTTGTGCCTAAAAAGACGATGTTTCGGGGAGAGACCACTGTTTAGAGGACAGTCCCGGATAGTATTAACTAAAACCGAATTACATGAGGCATGTAAAATGGATTTTTGTTGTATTACTAATTAGTTCCTTGACTTCTTTCGTAGAAAAAGACAAACCCACCGGAGGTTTGAACGTGGGTGACGTAGCCCCTGATTTCAGAATCGAAACTACGTCAGATGTACAGCACAATCTTGATTTAACCGATTTGAAAGGTAAATATGTGCTGCTTAGTTTCTGGGCAAGTTATGATGCGCAGTCCCGGATGCAAAACGCAAGTTTAAGCAATGCGCTTCGATCAACTTCTCAAGATGTGGAAATGGTTTCCGTTTCGTTTGACGAGTACCAGTCGGTATTTAAAGAAACCATTCGTAAGGACCAAATAGTTACGCCCACTTGTTTCGTGGAAACTAAAGGCGAAAGCTCCGGCTTATTTAAGAAATACCGTTTGAACCGGGGTTTCACTAACTATTTATTGGATGGAAATGGTGTGATTATAGCCAAAAACATCTCTGCTGCAGAACTTTCTGCTTATGCAAACAAAATCAAAGGTTGATTTTAAGGCGTAAGAAGAGAGTGGGGGTTCCCTACAGGACTTCGGTCTTGGGAACGAGACAAAAGAGGAAATGAATACAACAAAAAATTCCGCCCGCACTTGTGATTTCACAGGAGCAGGCGGAAATTCTTATTTTTAGACCTTTCATATTCAGATGCACTCCATTATTTGGGAGCCTTTCTATATAAGTAAAATGCAATCAGTGCATATAGTAAGTTAGGGATCCACATTGCGATCACCGGAGGCATATTTCCATTCACTGCGAAAGTGGATGCTACGGTCTGGAACAGGATGTATGAGAAACTCAAACCAAGCCCGATTCCCAAATGTAACCCCATTCCCCCTTTTGTTTTTCTTGAAGAAAGAGATACTCCGATTACAGTCAGGATAAACGATGCAAATGACATGGCGATCCGCTTATGATACTCGATCTCGAACTCTTTGATATTAGCGATGCCTCTTTGGCGCTGTTTATCAATATAAGCGCTTAATTGCGGACTGGTCAGCATTTCCTGTTGATTACGCATGATCATAAAATCGGCAGGTTCCATCGGTATGATGGAGTCCAGTTTATCCCCACGGATAATTGTCTCCTTCAATCCGTCCAAATTACGAATCATATAATCCTTGATCGTCCATTTATTAACAGCTGTAGTGTCATAAGTTATACTGCGGGCGGTCAAATGAGACACCAGCTTCTTATCCACAAACTTATCCAGCGAAAAGCGGTTTCCCGTTTTGTTATAATCCTGATAATTATCAATATAAGCAATCACGCCTGTGTCGATCTCCAACTGTATGTTATGTACATAAGTAGTCTTTTTTTTCTTTACGTATTTATCTTCAAAATCCAAACGCGTCACACTTCCCCTCGGGATAACATACGATCCTAATATAAAGGTAGAGATCGCGATGATACCGGCCGATATCATATAAGGACGTAGCATGCGTTTAAAACTCATACCGGTAGAGAACATCGCGATAATCTCAGAGTTCTCGGCCAACTTTGAAGTAAAGAATATGACAGCAATAAATACGAACAACGGACTGAACAGATTTGCGAAATAAGGAATGAAGTTCATGTAGTAATCGAAGATGATAGCCGACCACGGCGCACTTCGCTCCATAAACTTATCCATTTTCTCGTTAAAGTCGAATACTACTGCAATAGAAATAATCAATGCAATAGCAAACACGTATGTCCCCAAGAATTTCTTGATGATATACAAGTCCAGGCGTTTAATAAACCGATTGCTTCTCATAAGTTTATAGTCTTGTTGACACTCTTTTCACCATCATAGGTTTCCAGGTTGAAAAGTCCCCTGCAATAATGTGCTTGCGTGCTTCTCCCACCAACCACAAATAAAACGCCAGATTATGGATAGATGCTATCTGCATGGCCAACAGTTCCTGAGCATGAAACAAATGGCGCAGATATGCTTTACTGTACAAGGTGTCCACATACGAAGCACCATCAGCCTCAATAGGAGAGAAGTCTGCTTCCCATTTTTTATTACGCATATTCATGATACCATCTTTCGTAAACAGCATTCCATTTCGCCCGTTACGGGTAGGCATTACACAGTCGAACATATCAACTCCACGTTCAATGCCCTCAAGAATATTAACCGGCGTGCCCACACCCATCAGATAACGAGGTTTGTCCTTCGGAAGTATTTCATTCACTAACTCTATCATCTCGTACATCTTGTCTACAGGCTCGCCTACAGCGAGTCCGCCTATGGCATTGCCATCTGCACCTTTAGAAGCTATATACTCTGCGGATTGTTTACGTAAATCAGGATATACGCATCCTTGCACAATTGGAAACAAAGACTGATTGTAGCCATATTTAGGTTCCGTCTCGTTGAACCGTTGAATACAACGGTCAAGCCAGCGATGCGTTAATCCCAATGACTTTTTGGCATATTCATAATCCGAATCTCCCGGCGGACACTCATCAAATGCCATCATAATGTCGGCACCGATAATACGTTCGATGTCCATTACTTTTTCGGGAGTGAAGATATGCTTACTTCCATCGATATGTGAACGGAATTCAGCTCCTTCTTCACGCAATTTACGAATTCCGGATAAAGAAAACACCTGAAAACCACCGCTATCGGTCAGCATCGGACGATCAAATCCATTGAACTTATGCAACCCACCGGCCTTCTCGAGCACGTCCAGTCCCGGACGCAAATAAAGGTGATACGTATTTCCCAGAATAATCTGAGCTTGAATATCCTCTTTCAATTCAGTCTGATGTACTCCTTTCACACTGCCGATTGTACCTACCGGCATAAATATAGGGGTTTGTATTTGCCCGTGGGCTGTCGTGATCAGACCAGCACGGGCATTACTTTTTACGTCTGTATATTGTAGTTCGAATGTCATTCCTGGCTGGCTTTCTTTACGGATAAATCAATGGCATCGGCAACCTTCTCCTGGGTCAACGCAATAGCAAAAACTTCTTTTACATCATTCACATAATGGAAAGTCAGTCCTTTCAGATATATATCCTGTATTTCGTCAATATTCTTTTTATTTTCGGCACTCATGATGATCTCTTTGATACCGGCACGTTTAGCAGCCAGAATCTTCTCTTTAATACCACCCACCGGAAGCACCTTACCACGTAAGGTAATCTCGCCAGTCATAGCCAGGTTAGCCTTTACTTTACGCTGTGTCAAAGCAGAAGCCAATGAAGTAGCCATTGTGATACCTGCCGAAGGACCGTCTTTGGGAATAGCTCCTTCGGGAACATGGACATGAATATTCCAGTTATCAAAGATTTCTTCATTCAGATTCAGAAGTGAAGCGTGTGCTTTGATATATTCAAGTGCCAACATTGCAGACTCTTTCATTACTTCACCCAAATTTCCGGTTAAAGTAAGACGACCGCCTTTGCCACGGCTCAAGCTGGTTTCGACAAACAAGATCTCACCTCCTACAGCTGTCCATGCCAAACCTGTCACCACACCGGCATAATCGTTGCCCTGATATTTATCACGTGTATATTCCGGAGCCCCCAGGAAGTCGTACAAATCAGCCGGTTTAATTTCGGTTTTGGAAAAGAAACCATCCGTAGCATATTGACGGGCGGACTTACGAAGGATCTTACCGATCTTCTTTTCCAGTTCGCGCACGCCGCTTTCACGTGTATATGATTCGATAATAGCCTCCAAGGTGTCTTTTGGAATCTTGATATCGGTTTTCTTCATACCGTTTGCTTCCAATTCTTTCGGCACTAAATGTTTCCGTGCGATCTCCACTTTTTCCTCGGTGATATAACCACTGACTTCGATTAACTCCATACGGTCGAGCAATGGTCCCGGGATAGTATTTAAATTGTTTGCCGTAGCGATAAACATCACTTTAGACAAGTCATAATCCACATCCAGAAAATTATCATGGAAAGCCGTATTCTGCTCCGGATCAAGCACTTCAAGCAAAGCAGAAGAAGGATCTCCCTGACGATCGGCACTTACTTTATCAATCTCGTCCAAAATAAACACCGGATTAGAAGATCCGGCTTTTATCAGGTTTTTGATGATACGTCCCGGCATTGCACCGATATAAGTTTTACGATGTCCGCGGATTTCCGCTTCATCGTGCACACCTCCCAATGACATACGGATATATTTCCGTTTCAATGCAGCGGCAATGGATTTACCCAATGACGTCTTACCGACTCCCGGAGGACCATATAAACAGATAATAGGAGACTTCATGTCACCTTTCAACTTCAGTACCGCCAAATGTTCCAGAATACGCTCTTTCACCTTTTCCAGACCGTAATGATCTTTATTAAGAGTCTTTTCCGCATTCTTCAGATTCAGATTGTCAGTGGTATATACTCCCCACGGAAGATTAAGCATCGTCTGCAGATAATTTAACTGCACACTGTAATCAGGTGACTGAGGATGAGTACGTTCCAGTTTAGCCAATTCTTTCAGAAAAGTCTCATGCACCTCGGAACTCCACTTCATGTGTTCTGCTTTCTGACGCATTTCCTCTATTTCTTGTTCCTGGCCTCCGCCACCCAATTCGTCCTGAATGGTTTTTATCTGCTGTTGCAGGAAATATTCACGTTGTTGCTGGTCAATATCTTCACGAGCACGCATCTGGATAGATGCTTTAATTTCGGCCAGTTGTACCTCGCGGTTCAAAATTTCAAGTAACCGATAGGTACGTTCGCGCAAAGAATCGATGCGTAACAATTCTATTTTCTCGTCCTTCTTTAATGGAAGGTTCGTGCAGATAAAATCTACCAGGAACATGTGATTCGTCAGGTTCTTGATGGCAAACGCCGATTCCTGATGTAAAGAGTCCGATGACTTAATATATCGTATTGTTAGGTCTTTGCAGGTTTCTACCAATGCCTGGAACTCCTTATCGTCTTTCGAAGGTATCTCTTCGTCGATAATGTTCACTTCTCCCTTCAGGTATGGATGTGTTTCTGTAATGTTCTTCAACTCCAGGCGTTTCATCCCTTGGATAATGACTGTTGTCGTCTGGTCAGGCATTTCAAGCACACGTACAATCTTACCTATCGTTCCGATTGGATGCAAATCTTCGAATGCCGGTTCGTCTGTTTCTGCCATTTTCTGGCAAACTACTGCAATATAGGATTTTTTCTTATCAGCTTCCCTCACTAATCTCAAAGATGATTTTCTACCTACAGAAACAGGCATAAATACTCCGGGAAACAATACCATATTACGGAGGGGGAGAACCGGAAGAGTTTCACCAACCTTAATATCAAACACTTGATCTTCATTTCCGTCAAAATCGGCAATCAATGAAAATGCGTTATCATTCTGGTCATCCATCTCTCTTAAATATCTTTCTTTCTTCATTTCGTATAAATTAGTTTATGTCATATCAGCGAGCATAAAACGTTCGCAAAGTTAATCGATTCTTCATTAAGAATAAAACATCTGTTCGATAAAAACACAAAAACAATGCCAAATAATAATACGGACGGAATGTCATATCACAATATTTACCTATTTTTGGCGAACTTAATTATTTATTAGCTAAATGAGCCAACCTTATTTTCAGTTTAAACAGTTTACCGTTTGGCACGATAAATGTGCCATGAAGGTAGGTACAGACGGCGTCCTGCTCGGGGCATGGACTCCCGTAAAATCCTCGGTCCGCATTCTCGACATTGGTACCGGCACAGGACTGGTGGCACTTATGTTAGCCCAGCGCAGTACAGCTTCCATTACAGCCCTTGAGATCGATGAAGCCGCTGCTGCCCAAGCAACAGAAAACATAAACCGCTCGCCCTGGAAAAATAGGATAGAGGTAATCCAACAAGATTTTAAACATTATAGCAGTAAAAATGGTATTTCTAAATTTGATACAATAGTTTCCAATCCTCCTTACTTTAACGCTTCATTAAAGTGTTCTGACGAACAACGTAATAAAGCCCGTCACAACGACAGCCTGACATATGAAGAATTATTAGCAGGTGTATCCGGACTACTTTCGCAAGAGGGAACATTCACTATAGTGATACCAATGGATGTCGGTGAGCAAATTAAAACACTTGCTCATAAATATGGGCTATATCCTTCACGTCAACTCTTTATCATAACCAAGCCCGGCGGAGCTCCCAAACGAACTCTAATTTCATTTAGATTCACCAAACAGACATGCGAAACAGAAGAATTACTGACTGAAACCTCCCGTCATCAATATAGTGAAAAGTATATAGAACTCACCCGGGATTTTTATCTGAAAATGTGAAAAAACTAACACAAGTTCCATCTATAAAGCCGTGCAAGCGTTCTGTCACAGATGGTATTCTTGGTATTATACGATGTACATCAACAATTACATAACCAATTCACCATTGAACCGCAAGAAACCATCAACAAGAGCACTATTACGGAGTTTGGCAATAATTCTACAAATTATTCCCTTCTTGTATCCCATTTTAGAAGAGAAAGAAGGCATTTAAGTTTATCAGTGTAAATTGCTGCATGTACGATATGCTAATTTTCAATGGGAGCTTCTCATCTTTCTGTTTCACAGGTTGGCATAAGTAGAATTATATGGATAACATTTTAAAATTTGCGTTTTTTGCAGTATTTTCATTCTTGAAGAATCATAAATCCTGGTTCTTCTTCAAATTTGGTGCTAAATTCTTTATTTCTTTATTTTCAAGTTGATAATTGTCCTTTTTGCTTGCTTCAATAAGAAAAAGTAGACACCGGCTGAATAAGATAACTCGAGTTTCGGAAATGAATTTGCGCCGTCTGAACCGGTATCTTCATCCTTATACCTTTCTTTAATTAACATTGTTAACGCCTTTTGCAAGTTGTCAGGTTCTTGTGCGCAAATAACAAGTCTTTTGCATTTAAAGAACTTGTTATTCACATCCAA
>OODT01000109.1_pt1 | contig 131541 bp, 119 predicted proteins | sample 1671841 | NCBI WGS metagenome assembly OODT01 (sample SAMN06348198, study PRJEB24527) | human gut metagenome | biome: human gut; feature: ankylosing spondylitis patient; material: feces | host: Homo sapiens | place: China | collected 2015-10 | reverse complement strand
AATTCATTGAATCTTTCAAGGTTATTTCACTGTTCAGTTATCAAGGTTCTTTGTTTTGTTGTCGTTCTCGGCGACAGCTTGTTCATTATATCTTATCAAGTCTGTTTTGTCAAGAACTTTTTTCATTTTTTTGAAAAATTTTCTTTCAATCGGTTTTGTCCGATCTGTTATCTTAAACGCGACAACTTTGATATCTTATCATGTGTTGTTCTGTTTGTCAATAACTTTTTTTATTTTCCAAAAGATAAACAATCAAGTATCTTTTTCCCGCCCCAGCAAAAGTGCTTGTCTTTCGCAGTGGACTTTTATACTACCATCATTGTCCGGATATGTCAACACTTTTTTTCTGTCTATAAAAAATTCATAATGAGTGTCAGAATTACGTTGTTTTCATACAGGTATTTTAACAATCTGCTCTGATATATGCAGGCAACCAGGGCACTTCCCATTTCGCTCGTACTTGTCACAGCTATCATGTAAAACCCGATCCATACCAGTATCAGTCCGTATATCCCACCGGCAAATACACCGAGTGTACGATTTACCCCGCTCAGTACCGGAATCCGTGAAACAATTCTTAACGCCCGCGCTATCACATGCACGATGGTCCACGCTGCGACCAATGCGATCAGAAATGCAATTCCCTCTACCACAAATTCTGCAATCTGTTTTGCTATCTCATCATACAGGCCACTTTGTTCTATAATCTCTCCCGCCATATTTCCGGTCTTCTCAAAAATATCATTTACCACTGAGTCCGGCAGCATAATCCCAAACTGTGACAATTTCTGATTATCCGGACTGCTTTCATTTTGAATGGATCTCTGTTTTTCCTCTACGGATCTTTTTATCTGTTCACTGCACTGCTGCTCAATCTTTTCATATAGTGTCGTGTGTTCCATCAGATACGTATTAATGTATGGTGTTGCAACGGTAACAAATGTAAGTACTATGACCCACGATACCAGGGAATACACAATTCGCAAAAATCCTTTTCTATATCCTCTTATAATATTGTATCCCAGTATCAGCAATACCAGCAGCAAAACCCAGTTCATATGTATGCTCCTTATTTCAGTCTTATTTTTTCTGTTGTATCTTCCAGTATCAATGTATAATTCAGCGCGCCACTCTCCGAAATGATCTTATACAATGTCTGTTCAAACTCATGATGGAATTTATATATCCCATGTATGGTGTATATATCACATGCGTTTTCATTTGTAATACAAATCTCATTGTTCGCAAGAAATTCCACACCTGTATACTCCATTGTAAAATCTTTTTCCAGAACGCTTTTTCCATCCAGATCATAGACACTTATGTGATGTGTCACTGCCTCATCCTCATTGCTTATCACGCAGCCAATATAATTATCATTATAGAAAATACTCTTCACTTCTTTTTCAAAAGGGATCGTTCCGGATTGTTTTGATTTCTGAGATCCCTCAAACAGGATCACTCCGGTATCCGAGAATGCCGCAAGCCTGTCATCCGCCAGGTAAACAATTTCCGGGATCACGGTATCCGGAAACGTCTGTGCTCCGACTACATGATCAATTTCACTTTCTCCTGCTGTTCCAAAATTGTAAAAAGCAATCGTACTTTTTATACTTCCATCATTGATGTCCAACATGGCAACTGCAAGTCTTACGGCATCCGATGACAATGCAATCGCGACCGGATACCCTTTTTTTGCACCGTGAATCTCTCCTTCCGTTAATTTTGCACCTGTTTTATCATACATTGCAAGATAACCGGAAGCATCTTTTTTCATCAGAACCGCCACTGTTCCCTGCGATGCCACACGCACCTGCTGGATCGGCATTGTCGTTTCTATTCCGCCTAAGATTCCCTCCTTTGTCATGATATAGATCATAGTTCCCTTTTTATCATAGATTGTCAGGTAATCTTCGCAAATATCAATCTGTGGATCGGTCATCTCATAGGTCTGATTCCAGATCAGTTCGTTTGCCGTATCCGTATAAAAAGCACCGTCGTTGCTGTATTTTAAAATATTCCCCCCAAAATCTGCAAACTTTGTAGCCTCCGTATCAGCCCTGTCAACAGACGATCCCACGTCAAAATTCTCATAATGGCGCAGTGCCATAAACACCCAGAGTCCCGCAGAAACTGCCAGTACGGTAACGATCAGAATAACGGTTCTTCTGACTACTTTTACCCGATGTTCACGCAGCTTGCGTTCATACTCTTCCATATCCGGTTCTTCTACCGTATGAAATCCTCTCTTGTTTTTTTCCGCCATACCAATCTCTCTTTCATCTTAAACCTCGTTCTTGCCCATTTCGGGCATCTCAAGTTTGTGCGTAAACACAAATCCTGTGTGTGAAAAATCTTTTTTTCACACTGATCTTTCGATATTATAGCATTATTCCCTGGATGTTTCATCTTATTTTTAGAAGCGGCTGCTTTGTTAATTCGGAAGCGTCAGATACTGGCCTGCATAGATTGCATCCGGATCATCAATCCCGTTTGCCTCGCATACTTTGTCCATCATGGCTGTTGTCTGATATATTTTCCGGCAGATCGCAGCCAGATTATCCCCCTGCCGCACCACATAGTACCCCTGTTTTAAATATGTCTGTGCCTCATCCGGCTGTGCCGCCGTCTCTTTTACGTTTTCCTTATTGCTGTTTGTTTCATCTGTGTCCGCTTCCGCCTTCTGTTCTCCCTCCCGATTCTGCATACTCTCTGTTTCCTGGGACTCCATCGTTTTCTGGGTATCTGCTGTTCCAGACGTTTCTGCAGTTTCTTCTGTATCTGTCATTCCTGACAATTCCGTTCCTGCCTGTATCCCTGCCGTTTCATCCGGTGCGGATGCCTCCGCCGCCTGCGTTCCATTTGTTTGAAGCTGTTCCGCCTCTGTCTGCGTACTGTGTTCATCCGCCTGTTTTGTCTCCGTCTGTTTTTCTATACTTCCTGCAATATTTTCCACCACGATCCCAGAATCTGCCGTTTTTTCTGTTTCCGGCATTTCTGTCACGATATGTACCTGATTCATCTGTGCCAGAGTATTTTCCATCTCATTCATCTTCTTATGGTTCTGATAAGCGGTAAAACCAAGAGTCAGTACCACCACAGCCAATACGAGGGAGGAATATGCAGGGATCTTTGCCTCTTCCGTTTTTTCCGCTTCTTCCAGTTGTTTCCGATAACGCCCCTGTCTTTTTCGTTCCGGATGTGGCTGCAGTCCGGGCTCGTCCGGCTGCATACTCTCTTCCATATAGAGTTCTTCTTCCAGGATATCGATATCATTCGTATCTTCCTTTTCTTTTATGTCGTAAACAGGCTCGTCCGGCTGCATGAATGTAACCTCGTCTGTCTCCGGCAAATTTACTTCTTCTGTTTTTTCTTCCCTGTGTTCCATCTTTTTTAATTTTACCGCGGCGTGCCTGTCATAATATATGTAAAATCCTTCTCTCCGGTACAGATGTCCGTTCCGGATGCTGAAAAATGTTTCCTCCTTTTCCAGGGTATCCATTAAGAACAATGTCTGATGAACGCCGCCAAAATGCGTCTGATGAAACTGTTCGATCTGTTTTGTCATATTCGGCAGACATCCTCTGTGATCTAATGCCCATCCAACAATGACCATGCTGTCATACTCATCTTTTAACCGTTTATATATATACGCCCATTCATGGTCGCTCCATCTTGGAATCTCTGCATCAAATTCCAAATGTTCCAGCTGTATTGCTGCCTCCACAAATGTGCACTGTCTTCCACTGTAATTTTCGAATCTTCCAAGCAAAACATATACAAGTTTTTCACAGCTGCTCTCATATGGATGCAGATACCTGTATACTTCATCCTCTATGTATATTCTCTCCCCAACATCCGGTCTCCCAATCTGTCTGATATCTTTTGGCAGCTTTTTTTCTTTCGTATCATCCCAATTTTCTTCCCGGATAATCTCAATCATTCCAATCCTCCCTGTTTAAATTTAAAAAGCTTTTTTTATTGTGAAATGGTATCACAGCATGTCCGATTTTTTTGTGGTTTTATGGCCAGTTTTTCAAAAACTTTTCGACAGAAAAAGACTGCTGCATACGTTTCCGTAATGACAGCAGTCTCTCTTTTGGATTTCTTTTATTATTTTACAAATGCTTTTACTTTTTTGTAGATGCCCTCTGCATCAAGCTCATATTTATGAAGCAGCTCTAATGCCGGACCTGACTCACCGAATACGTCGTTGACACCGATCTTTAAGACTTTCGTCGGAGCCTCCTCGCAGAGCACGTCACATACCGCACTTCCAAGTCCACCGATCACAGAGTGTTCCTCAACCGTAACGACTTTTCCGGTCTTTAACGCGGATTTTACAACCAGTTCACGGTCGATCGGTTTGATGGTGTGGATATTGATGATCTCTGCATCAATACCGTCTTTTGCAAGCATTTTTTCTGCCTCTACCGTCTCATTCACACAGAGTCCGGTTGCAAAAATTGTCACATCTTTTCCTTCTTTTAAGACAATTCCTTTGCCGATCTCAAATTTGTAGGCTGCCTCATCATTGAATACAGGAACCGGTAAACGGCCAAAACGAAGATATACAGGTCCTGCATGATCATATGCAGCGTGTACGGCAGCCCTTGCCTCTACATCATCCGCCGGGTTGATGACTACCATGCCAGGGATCGTGCGCATCAGCGCGATATCCTCCAGGCACTGATGGGTTGCGCCATCCTCACCAACGGAGATACCTGCGTGAGTTGCACCGATCTTGACATTCAGATGTGGATATCCAATCGAGTTGCGCACCTGCTCAAAGTTTCTTCCTGCCGCAAACATGGCAAAAGAGCTGATAAACGGCACTTTTCCACAGGTTGCAAGTCCTGCTGCGATGCCGGTCATATTTGCCTCTGCGATACCGACATCCCAGTGGCGCTCCGGGAACGCTTTTTTGAAAATTCCGGTCTTTGTTGCGCCTGCAAGGTCCGCATCTAATACGATCAGGTCTTCATGCTCTTTTCCCACTTCTACCAGAGCATTTCCATAGCTTTCTCTTGTTGCAATTTTCTTTATTTCTGACATAATGCTTCCCCCACTTTCTCAAGGTCTTTCATTGCGATTTCATACTCCGCATCATTTGGAGCTTTTCCATGCCAGTCTACGGCATTTTCCATAAAAGATACACCTTTTCCTTTTACGGTCTTTGCAATGATCGCAGTCGGCATTCCCTTTGTCTCACGCGCCTCTTTAAATGCAGCACGAATCTCATCAAAGTCATTTCCATTGATATTGATCGTATGGAAATTAAATGCCTCAAATTTTTTGTCGATCGGGTAAGGAGAACATACTTCATCAACCGTTCCATCGATCTGAAGGTTATTATTGTCAACGATCACAACCAGATTGTCCAGTTTGCGGAATCCTGCCCACATGGCAGCTTCCCAGATCTGGCCTTCCTGGATCTCGCCGTCTCCGCAGAGTGCATAGACACGGTAATCTTTTTTGTCAAACTTTCCGGCTGCTGCCATTCCGGCTGCTGCGGAGAGTCCCTGTCCCAAAGAACCGGATGACATATCAATCCCCGGAATGTGTTTCATATCCGGATGTCCCTGCAGGTAAGAGCCTGTATGACGCAGTGTGACAAGATCCTCCTTCGGGAAAAATCCACGTTCTGCCAGAACTGCATAAAGTCCCGGCGCCGTGTGGCCTTTTGAAAGCACAAAACGGTCGCGGTCTGCCATCTTAGGATTCTTCGGATCAATGTTTAACTCCTCAAAATACAGATAAGTAAAGATATCTGCTGCGGAGAGTGATCCGCCCGGATGTCCGGCTTTTGCGCTGTGTACTGCAGTTACAATACTTTTGCGGACTTCGTTCGCTGTTTTTTCGAGTTCCATATTTGTCATAGTCTAGTCATGTTCCTTTCTATTCCTTTTATTAAATCTCCGTTCTGCCTTCTAAGGCACGGAGCAGTGTTACCTCATCAATATACTCTAAATCTCCGCCGACCGGAACACCACTTGCGATCCTTGTCACTTTGATCCCGGTAGGTTTGATCAGTTTGCTGATATACATCGCCGTCGTTTCTCCCTCAAGGCTTGAGTTTGTCGCAATGATCACCTCGTCAACATCCTTTTGCAGGCGCTGCATCAGCTCTTTTAACTTGATATCTGCAGGTCCGATTCCAAGCATCGGAGAAATTGCCCCATGCAGGACATGATAAACCCCGTCGTATTTGCCGGTTTTTTCATATGCTGCAAGATCTCTGGTATCTTCCACAACCATAATCGTCTTGTGGTTACGTCCGGCATCCTTACAGATCGGACACAGTTCATCATCTGTCAGGGTAAAACATTCCTTACAGTAACGGACATTTTTCCTTGCATCCACGATCGCAGACGAAAGTTCTTCGACCTGTTCCACCGGCATATTCAAAATATGAAATGCCAGACGCTGTGCAGATTTTGCACCGATTCCCGGAAGAGACGATAATTCCTGTATTAATTTACTGATCTGACTGCTGTAATAATCCATGGTGTTTCCATTCTTTCATTTATAATGTTCCAATACGGCTATATGCCTTCTTTAATATTAAAGGATAACGGCGATTTTTACAAGAAGTGTTTTTTATGGCATATTTTTTGAAATTTTTGTACATGATAAACAGGTAACCATACAAAAACAATAGATTACACGTCCCGCAGGTAAATCTGCTGCCGGAAATAAAAGGAGGACCATATGGCATCTTATGTAGCACCTAGAATCAAAGACAAATTCGAGACACTTTCAACGGATCTGAAAAATCTGATCCTGGAGCGAAATGTAGAGCTTAATAACATGCAGGATCTGATCCGCGTGTTAGAGCAGATCGTAGAAGAAGGGGAAGCCGAGTAACCACGGTCTCCCCTTCTCTTTTATGCTTATCTTTTTTGATCTGCAAAATACAATTTCTGTGCCCGTAACAATTCCTTACTGAATGTTAGTTACCTCATATCCTGCATCTACAACGGCTGCTTTTAATGCATCCGCACTGACTGATTCCTCTGCGGTAACAACTGCATTTTTGTCCTCTAAGCTCACCACTACCTCAGACACACCCGGTACTCCTTTTAAAGCCTTCTCAACGGTTGCCTGGCAGTGTCCGCACATCATTCCTTCAATACTTAATGTTGTTTTCATTGTTTGTTCCTCGCTTTCTGATACATCACTTTTTGTTTTTATTTCAGAAGTGACCGCTCTGTTTTCACAGACCGCACTCTCCTGTTCCATGTTACCTGTCTCATTTCCGGATGAAGATTTTTTTCCAAGCTTTACCCATCTAAGGCGCAGTGCATTACTTACTACACAGACGCTGCTTAAGCTCATGGCAGCCGCACCAAACATCGGGTTTAATTTTAATCCCCAGATCGGATATAAAAGTCCTGCCGCAAGCGGAATGCCGATGCTGTTATAGAAAAATGCCCAGAACAGATTTTCCTTGATATTTCGGATAACCGCTTTGCTCAAACGGATCGCCCCGACCGCATCGATCAGGTCATTTTTCATCAGGACGATGTCCGCGCTCTCAATGGCTACATCCGTACCTGCCCCGATCGCGATTCCCACGTCTGCGGAAGCAAGCGCCGGCGCATCGTTGATACCGTCTCCGATCATTGCAACTTTATGTCCGCTGTTCTTTAAGGCGGATATCTTTTCTTCCTTCTGTGTCGGAAGCACTCCGGCAATGACTTCATCAATTCCTACCTGATCTTTGATCGCCTGTGCCGTCACTTCATTGTCACCGGTTAACATGATGACATGGATTCCGTATTCTTTGAACTGTCTGACCGCTTCACGGCTGGTCGGTTTTACGACATCCGCAACGGCGATCACGCCTATGATCTGTGTTTCATCTGCAAACAGAAGCGGTGTTTTGCCCTGTTTTGCAAATTGTTCCATCTCTTTTTTTATCTCACCGGCCAGGGCAACGTGTGCCTCTTCCATCAGCTTTTCATTTCCTGCATAGTAAAGTCTGCCGGAAGATAAACGTCCTTTAATTCCTTTTCCAAACAGCGCTTCAAAGTCATTTACTTTTTCCGGAACGATGTTCTTTTTCCCGCAATCGGAGACAATCGCTTCCGCTAACGGATGCTCACTGCCCTTCTCAAGACTGCCCGCAATCTTAAGCAGATCGTTCTCTGAAATTCCTGCATAGGTTCTGATATCCGTCACAACCGGTTTTCCATAAGTAATGGTTCCGGTCTTGTCCATTACAACGGTATCCACAATATGTGCTGTCTCTAATGCCTCTCCTGATTTGATCAGGATACCGTTTTCCGCACCCTTTCCGGTTCCAACCATGATTGCCACCGGTGTTGCAAGTCCAAGTGCACACGGACAGGAGATCACAAGAACTGCAATTCCGCAGGACATTGCAAACTCAAAATCTGCCCCGCTTGCCAGCCATAAGATAAATGTTACGATCGCGATTCCAATAACTGTCGGGACAAAGATTCCCGCAATTTTATCGGCCAGACGTGCGATTGGAGCCTTACTCGAAGATGCTTCCTCCACAAGACTGATGATCTGTGCGATCGTCGTATCTTTGCCGACACGCGTTGCACGCGCACGGATCAGTCCGGCTTTATTGATGGATGCAGAGATTACTTTATCGCCTTCCTGTTTTAACACCGGGATGCTCTCTCCGGTGATCGCGGATTCATCAAAAGAGGATTTTCCTTCTAAGATCACACCGTCCACCGCAACCGACTCTCCCGGCTTGATCACGAAAATATCCCCCTGCACCACATCTGCCGCATCAATGACCTGTTCTTTGCCGTCGCGCACGACTGTCACTGTCTTTGGTGCTAAGTTCATCAGCTTTGTGATTGCCTCACTCGTCTTTCCTTTTGACTTCGTCTCAAGATATTTTCCGACCGTGATCAGCGTAAGAATTGTTCCGGCGGATTCAAAATAAAGATCATGGCTGTACTGATGTACCAGTTCCATGTCTCCGATACGGAATCCCCAGCCGATCCGGTAAATCGCGAAGATACCGTATACCGTCGCCGCAGTTGCTCCCATTGCGATCAGACTGTCCATGTTTGGACTCCTGCGCGCTAATGTTGTAAAGCCGTTGCGGAAATATTTCTGATTAACAAACAGGATCGGAAGTAAAAGCAGGAATTGCGTAAATGCGTAAATGACTGCATTTTCACTTCCATGGAAAAACTTCATGGTAAGCGGCGGCATCGGAACGCCAAGCGCGTTGTAGATCATATGTCCCATCGACACATACATGAGCGGTATCAGAAATATCACGGATATGATCAGTCTTGTCTTCATGTTTTTGATATTCTTCTGCTGGATGGAAACGGCATCCTCCGTCTCCCCCGCCTTTACTGCTGCTTTTCCGTCTTCTTTTACCGAGGCACCGTATCCGGCATGTTCCACCGCCTCAATAATCTTTCCGGTATCAAGCTTTGTCTCATCATACTCGACCTGCATGCTGTTTGTCAGCAGGTTGACACTGACTGTCTTTATGCCCTCCAGTTTGGAAACACTCTTTTCCACATGGGAGGAACATGCCGAACAGCTCATGCCTGTTACGTCAAACTTTTCATTCATGTCAATCTCCATTTCTAAATACAAACCGTTATTTCATCAATTTTTTTAACAGTTCACAGAGTTCGTCGACAGCCTGCTCATTGCCTTCTTTGATGTCTTCGGAAACGCAGGTTTTAATATGGCGTGCTAACAGTTCCTTGTTAAATCCGTTTAATGCAGCCTGGATCGCAGATACCTGTGTGACGATATCCACGCAATATCTGTCATCTTCCACCATGGCACGCACTCCCCGCACCTGTCCCTCTATCCGGGAAAGTCTCGTAAGCAGTGCCTTTTTTTCTGCACTCTCACGCTGTTTATGCTTCACATTATCTCCGTTTGCGCTGCATTTTTCACATGCCATCTGTCTGCCTCCGGTCTGTATAGTCTGTTCTGTTCCTGATTTTTTATCACGGTTTTACATCTTTATTGTATACCATATACCCCTATTGGGTATCTTGAATTTACATCACGATCTGTATTTTGTCAAGAGATTTTCAAATGTTAAGAATTTTTATCAACAAACTTTATTCTCCGCAATCCACACAGTGTGATCAGCATTGTCACAAATTCCGCCGCCGGGAAGGCCATCCATACCCCGTTTAATCCAAATATTGCGCACAGTATAAATGCAAAGAAAATGATCGCCACAAAACCTCGGGAAATCGACGCTGCAAATGCATATTTTGTAGATTCGACAGCACTTAATATGGCAGTCCCTACGATATTGATCCCGGCAAATAAAAATCCGATAAAATAGATCCGCAGTCCGGTTTCTGCGTAGTCAGCAAGCGTCCTGTTATGTTCGCCATTAAACACTGCAGTCACCACAGGTGCAAACAGGTAAATAAAAATAACCAGAAGTACAGAGACGCCTACTGCAGTCGTAACCGCCATTTTTAAATAAGTTTTCACATCTTTATGAATATCCCTGCCATATGCCTCGCTGACTAACGGCTGGGAGCCCTGTGCAATTCCGTTAAACAGGGCAACTGCAACAAGTGATGTGTTTGCAACCACGCCGTAAGCCGCCACTCCGGTATTTCCGGCAAGTCCAAGGATGATCATATTAAAGACGACCGTGATCACACCGGATGAAATCTCTCCCACAAAAGAGGACACACCAAACTGACAGCAGAAAAGTATTTTTCGCAAAGATGGCAGCATCGGCTTAAATTTTACCGTACATTTTTCCGAGCGGAAATGGATACAGCAGATCAGGATGCCGACCAACGGGGAAAGCGCCGTTGCAAGTGCAGCCCCTTCCATGGAAAGCCCCAGTGGAAACATCAGTACATAGTCAAATACAATATTGAACAGACTGCTGAATAATGTCGCAGCCATTGCGATCGATGGATTCCCATCGTTGCGCACAAAAGCATTGCAGATATAATTCCACATAAAAAACGGCGCAAAACCCATAAAAATACGCGTATAATTTTTCCCGACCGCAACGATCTCTGCATCCCCGCCAAGCAGGGCAATCAGTTTATCCGGGAAAAATATTCCTACAAACATAAAAAGCAGACCAACAATCAATGCCCATGACAGTGCATGGAAAAAGTATCCGTCTGCATTCGGATGTTCCTGATTCCGCTCGATCACCAGACGGATCGCTGAACCGACACCCATCATTGCCCCGATGGCAAAGATCATGTTGTAGACCGGCAGTACCAGATTGAGTGCGGTGATACCATCCGTCCCCACCGCAACAGAAATAAAGAAGGTATCTGCCAGAATATAAACAGACATACCTACCATGCCAAGCATGTTCTGTGAGACATACTTTACAAATTTTTTTAACATCATAATCCCCATTTTATCAACTTCAATCATAGATTGTGCACTTCTTGGACAATGCTATTGTCATGAATAATAGACCGAACACAAAATTTCAATATTTTCTATATTCGGTCTTATACCCGTTTTACTATTTAATTTTGATGATTAAGAACCCATTGCAATAAACCATTATAATCTACGCTTCCCGATGCAACATTAAGAATTGTTTCATATAATTCTTTTTGCGTATATTTAAGTTCTATCCCGTTCAACGCAAGAAATACAAGCATTGCATGTGTTCCAATTCTTTTATTACCATCTATCATACAATGATTCTTTATCAGTCCATATCCTAATCTTGCAGCTTTCGCCTGTATTGTCGGATATAATTCGTCCCCTCCAAAGGATTGAAAAGGCGTTTCCAAAGCCGAGTCCAATAAATTATAATCTCTGACTCCATCGCTTCCACCAGTCTGCTGAATTAATTGAGTATGAAGCATAAGGATCTGCTCTTTGCTCAATTTTTTCATTTAGCCAGCACCTCATATGCTTCCCTATTCTGTTCCATAAGCTGCTTCGAAATACTCAATACATCATCATCAGATGCTATCATATCTTTATCCGCTTTACTAAAGTCTATAACAAGGTATCTTGGTACATTGTTTTTCAAAATTACTGCTGAACCGCATTCATCTACCAGTCGTGCAACCTTAGAAAAATTCTGGTTTGCTTCGGAAATTGAAACCATTGTATTTGTATCTATAGTCATTTGAACACCTCCATAATCTTTTTACAATAGTATACACATTTTTTAGGATAAATTCAACCTAACACAAACAGGCAGGTCGTATCCGACCTGCCTGACTTATTATTCTGATTTCTCTGAACCTTACTTTTTATGTTCTTTTATATAAGCGCTTTTCCAAGACTTCTGCACGCTTCTAATGCTTCAGCGTCCGGTGCTTCATGTGCGATCACACCTTCACCATTTACAACAGTTGCTCCTGCTGCATTCATGCGTTCTTCCCAGTCGCGCATCCACTGTCCGTCACCCCATCCGTAAGAACCGAATAAAGCGATCTTTTTGCCTGCTGCAAAGCCTTCTACCTCTTCTACGAAAGGCTCCATCTCGCTCTCCTCTAATACTTCAGCTCCCATTGCCGGGCAGCCTAATGCAAATGAGGATGCAGCTTTTAACTCATCTACGGATACTGCAGATACCGGAACAACGTCTGCCTCTCCGCCTGCTGCCTTGATTCCCTCTCCAACTGCATTTGCCATTGCTTCCGTATTTCCCGTCTGGGACCAGTATGCCACGATAATCTTGCTCATATTTCCTCCATTCCTGTGCTTATTTTTGCACATTCATTTTATACAAACGGATTCCTGGTCTCGCACGACGCCTTTGCCGCATCAAGCCGGGTGTTTTCCGTTTTTATCTTATTTACTTTCATCTGAAAATCCAGTCATACATCAAATGATAGAATATGCTTTTGTAAACATTCTGTTATCATGAGTCCATCTAGGCAGACTCTAACATCTTGCCGTAAAGCAGAAGTTCATGGATTTCCATGCCGGACGATATCAGGCGGATCGCGTCTTCCTTTGCCTGATTGTAGCGGTCAAATGTTATTCTTGCCGCATCCACATCTCCATATACTTTCCAGTAACCGCAATATAGGTAATTGCGTCCCTCGTTTCGGATAAAACCTAACACATCTTCTACAGGATAACCCAAGAGCAGTCCAAGCTCATGTGGAAAAGACAGATGATCCTTCATATATTTTTGATAGCGGGCACACAGTTTTTCAAAAATGTCGATAAGGCGTAATGTCTGATACCCAAACAATCTCATCGTTTTCTTCACATCTTCTTCGTTCAGATAAGCGAGTAGTTGTTTTTCACGAAAAAGCAGGAATATTGTACGATGTTTTGTCTGGTAGAGTGTATGTACAGTAATTTCTGTATTACGGAACAAATCTTTCACATCTTCTTCGTTGCTCTTTGTCACCGTAAGAAGATTTGACAGTTTGATTCCCGTAAGAAGCGGGGCACATTGCAGTGCCAGTTGAGTCTTTAATTCTTTTTTATCCATCTTCTCCAGAATCTCTAACACTTCCCTGCTCATGGTCATCTCCCATAGAACAACAGATCTCTCGATCCATTGTTTTAATATATATAGTTAGTTTATCCTAACTCCTGTTTAAAAAAGAAAGAGTTGCTAGAACTCATTTCCTTTTCTGATAGTTAGATTACACTAACTTTGGTTATTTGTCAATAACTTTTTTTAATTTTTCTATTATTTTGATGTTGGGGGCAGATAGTGCATTTAAACTTCTTGATTGACAAATTGCACAAAGCCGTGTCTGTTTTGTTCCGTTGTACGAAAATAAGAAAATCTAAGCCTGCCTGAGTCAGGTTTTCTCAGAGTGACGTGAACGGCAACAACGAGTCCTCCATGACTCGATGCTGCCTTGTTCTGCCATCCGTGGCAGAACATCACTGTGTATTACCAGGCAGTCTAAGATTTACTAATTTTCTCCCAAAGTCACAAAAGCAGTCTCGGCTTTGTGCAATTTGCCAGTCGTTATGTTGTGAATGCACTATTTGCCCCCAACATCATTATTTTAAGAGTGTATGATTTAGTGTCATTCTATATTGATCAAATTTGATACAACCGCACTGATTCGCTCTGAACCGAGAACCTTCCCCACTAAATTTATAACTTCTTCCTCTGAGGAAAGCGTAAACTCACTTTTATCCATTCCAATTTCGTCAGCTATGGACTTTTCCAATGATACTTCCACAGGATATACCGATATGCCAAAAGCGACAAACATAATCCTGTATTTATATTTTGGTGCCGCTTTTGCTGTTATATAAAATTCATAAATAAATTTGCTCTGTTGATCACCTAAAATATTTTGCACGTCAAAGCCATTATCCTGCTCAAAAAAACTCCCTGCCAGTTCCAGTCCATTTGATTTAGAATAGCTTTTATAATCCCCCTTATAAGGCGAAATCCTTGCAATCACTTTTCCATCTGTCATTTCAAACAAATATTTACATTGCTCACTTATGATATCGTGCGGTGTGTGTATCTTCTTTTCTGTTTGTACTCTCCATAAATTCTGCATCATGCATCCTCCTTAATACCAAATACGATCGGCAGGTGATCGCTATATTCTTTCCGGTTCGGTATCCCTTTACCATCTGCTAAAACACCACTGCTTGTTTCTGCCACAATCTTCAGATTATCTTTATCAAAATATTTTACCATATCAGCACTGACAATAACCTGATCAAAAATATGTTTGTAAAAATTGAATGCACCTCCCGAATCATAATAGCATGTGCTGTGAGGTGTATTCAAATCACCAAAAAAATTCCACATGGGGTTATAAAACATCTGATAGTTTTCCCCATATACGTCTCTCTCACGCTTATTTTCGACAATGTCAGCATATGGCAAAGCATGAAAATAATTCGCTTTTAACATTACCTCTTCAAACGGATCAGCATTAAAGTCCCCTGCTATGATAACCTTTTTATGTTCCGCTTCACTTTGTGCCTCACACAATGCATCCATAAACTGTTCTGCCACAATTTCCCTGTCTCTGTTTTCAGCATATCGCTTACTTGGAAAATGTAACCCCGCAATCAAAAAGTCTGTTAATGCATTGTTTATGGAACATATAAAATAATATTTTGAATCCCTGATCAACTCTACATTAAACTTCATACTTACGAGCATTTTTGCCCTGCTGTCTTCTGGAACAGGTGCAGTTTTAAAATCCTTTCCATTCACTGAAAGCATATCGCACATAAGCTTCATATCAAAAGTATATTCAGCCAAAATCACAATGTCTATGTTATTTTCTAATATCAGTTCTATTATTTTTTGTCTGACATTTTCTCCCCGTATACTGTGCCTGTCTTCCTCTGTCCGTATTCCCGCATTCCAATACAAAATATTTATCATCCACAGCTCCATTATTTTTTATCCTGAAAATTCGGTCCATAAAATAATTTCCGTCTCACTCCTCCAGCGCCGCATTCATGATCTCCATCTTCTCCTCTGCCTCATAGATCAGGCGGCTGCACTCTTTCAGTTCATCCGAAAAATCCATCGTGACATCCTGATAGAGCGACTTGTACTTGATGTCGTGCTCCAAGCTCGCCCAGAGATCCATTGCAAGGGTACGGATCTGCAGCTCGACGGGTACCATCTGTTTTTTGTTCATAAAATAAACCGGCACACGGATAATGATGTGCAGACTGCGGTAACCGTTGCCCTTCGGCTGCGCGATATAATCTTTGATCTCCATGATATGTATGTCATCCTGTGCCATCAGGCGGTCACGGATGAGATATACATCCTTGATATAGGAACAGACCACGCGCACTCCGGCGATATCGTAAATATTGTTGCACGCTGCGCCGAGTGTCAGATCAAGGTCCTTTTTCTGAAGCTTTCCCAAAATGCTTTTCGCCGATTTCAGCCGCGTATCGATGTGATGGATCGGGCAGCGCAGTTTGCGGTATTTGAACTCGTCCTCTATGATCTCAAGCCGCGCGGTCGTCGCGCACATCGCCGCATTGTACATGCGCAGGATCGGATCAATCGTCTGGGAAAACTGCTCCTTCATATCCGCGATATGCTCCATGTCATCATCGACCATGCCGCGCACCAACATCAGACTGTTTTCCTGCGCTGCATCCGCTGTTTCTTCTGCATCTTCCACCTCCACAGAAGCCTCATACTGCTCCTGCTGTTTCTCATCCTGTACAAGTGTCTGTCTCTGTATCATAACAAAAACCCCGTTTCTAAATTGTTTTCTTCTTCATTGTCACGCCGTCTTTTCGCATAGCATCTGTTGAGCGTAACTGTCTCTCACTATAAATATTAGTATAACAGATACCGCCAGAAACGGCATAAAGTCTGTATGAAATATTTATAAACAATTTAAAAACAGGGTTCTATTTTCTATAATTCGATGCCGCAGCCTTTCATCAGCTCTCTTGCAGAATCTAAGGAATCTACGCCGTGAAGGTTTTTGATCGGCGCAAATTCTCTCTCACGCACTACCTCATATGGGATACAGTCATCCATCATGTGCACCATATCAAGCACCAGTGTCTCGAATTTGTATCCATTTGGCTGCTCCGGTTTCACAAATGTGCCGTCCACATCCATGTATGGGATCTTTTTCTCTACCACATGGATCGGCATTCTTGCGTCTGCGATCTGCTCTAATTTCTTTTCTGAGAACAGATAGTTTAAGATTACGCCAAAACCGTATTTTAAATCACCGTTTTCTTTGCGCGCCGTCGCCATCTCCTCTGTCATCTCGTAGTATTCTGCGATCGAAGGTTTGCCATCTTCCGTACAGAGTACACCGACACGTTCGTCCGGTGCAGCTTTTCGTACTACTTTTGCACCACTCTCGCATCCGTAAGCGATGGTTGCGCCGACAAACATCGGGTCTGCGATGCGCTGTAAGCAGTTATCTACGGCAAATACGTTGATCCATTCAATACCTCTTTCTTTGATATCAGAAAGAAGTCCTGCATTTACCATAGATGAAAACCAGCCGCCGTTGCCGTTTGGAGACATTGCCACCTCAGTCTGGGATTCCATATAGATCCGTCCCTCATAATCGCATGCCGGCACCATTTCCTGTACGAAAAATTTCACATAATCTTTCGGATAACCAAAGTAATCATGTTCCTCAAAAAAAGCTGTCGTATCTGCGTTGTTGATATTGCTTGTCATAATATAAAGCGGTACATATACTCCTGCCTCATCTGTCACGTCCATCAGATTGCGAAGCAGCTGCTCAAATAAATATAACTCTTTGGCCACTCCGATATTTAATGTTCCCTTTGGCCGGTCAAGTCCAAGGCGGGTTCCCTGTCCGCCCGCTAAAAGCACCGCACCGACTTTTCCCTCACGGATCGCCTTTAAACCGAGTTCTTTGAATTCAGCCCCTCTTGCCTCGATCTCGCTAACTTCCACGGCATCTAACGGAGCAAATACACCGCGCTCATTGACAGTTTCTTTTCTTTCAATGTGTTCTAACACTGAAAAATCAATCTCCTCTAATCGCTTTGTCAGTTTCTCATTCTGCTCTGTGGTATTTTTCTCCATCATCGCCTTGATGTATTTCTGATTATCATCTTCCCAAATTTTCATTCGCTTCTCCATTTCTTATCTTATAAAATAGCTGCATCACGGTTTTGTACTCATACCATCTTCAGATATGCATAACTTTTCACATACGCAACCCACTCTCTATATTATATAATAGACTTCTCATTCCCGCAACCAAACCTTAGTTGAAACCACGGAAACCCTTTCCGATGATCTCACTGCTGTTTGTGATTGCAATAAACGCGGACGGCTGGTTCATACGGATATAATTACGAAGTTCTACCGCCTGACTCCGCTTCATGACCGTTAAGATCACCGTCTTCTGATTGTGCTGGTAAGCACCTTCTGCCTGATAAACCGTAGCACTGCGGTTTAATTCTTTTGTGATAAATTCACAGATTGGCTCCGGATCGTTGCATATAATCGTAAAATACTTGCACAGGTTGATACTCTCGATCACATTATCGACTACCAGAGATTTTGCCAGAAGACCGCACATGGAACAAAGACCTGTCTGCGCATCAAATACAAGACAGGATGCAACGACGATTCCAAGATCCACTAAAAATAATGCTGCTCCAATGTTCAGCTTCGTATATTTCTTTAAGATCATTGCCACGATATCCGTTCCGCCGCCGGACGCTCCGATATTAAACAGAATTGCCGCGGAAAATGCCGGCAGTACGATCGCATAGATAAGCTCTAATACCGGCTGTCCGGTCAGAGGCGCATCCATCGGAAACACCCGCTCCGCAAAGCTTAACCCAACCGATGTCAGTACACTGACGTAAACAGTTTTGACTCCAAATCCTCTTCCAAGGAATATAAATCCAAGTACCAGCAACAGCATATTGATGATAAAGGTAAGATTTCCCGGAGATGTCGGAAGTACGGCACCCAGCACGACTGCCAGACCGGTTACTCCGCCAAACGAAAAATTATTTGGAAATTTAAATACATACACTCCCACAACAAGAATCAGTGTTGCAACAGTCAGCACCACATACTCTTCCACGGTACGTTTGATCTTTCCAAGATTCTTCTGCATTTCTTTTGTCCTCACTCTTTGTATATTTCGCAGAAGAAGTATACTACATCTCTTACTGATAATAAAGTACCTTTGTGCAAATCGGAACTGCATTTTTTTCGGACATCAGAGATCAGATATCTGCATCTCCTTTTGCATGCTCTTTCCGCTTTTTGCATATATCAGAAATTACCTGAATGAGTTTTTCTGCATCCAATGGTTTGGAGATGTGCGCATCCATGCCGGCTGCCAGACTCCGCTCCTCATCATCTGCAAATGCATTTGCTGTCATCGCGATGATCGGAACGGTTTTTGCATCTTCTCTCTCCAGTTTCCGGATGCACTGCGCTGCCTCCAGACCGCCCATAACAGGCATCATCAGATCCATCAGAATCACATCATATCCACCCGGTTCTGATGCTGCAAACAGATCAACAGCTTCTTTGCCATTCCATGCCTCCTGTACCTGTGCCCCCTCATTTTCCAGCACAAACCGGGCGATTTCCATATTTATCTCATAATCTTCCACCAACAGTATTTTATCATTTTCAATTCCCTTTACTGCATCGGTACTTTGTGTCTGCTCCGTCTGCATTTCGATGCTGTCATCCGGCAGAAACGGGATCACAAGTGTAAACCGGGTGCCTTTTCCAGGCTCACTCACGAAGTGGATCGTTCCTTCCATCTGTTCTACCAGTTTCTTTACAATTGCAAGTCCAAGTCCGGTTCCGGTATAGGAAGTGCGTGCTGAACTGTTTTCCTGCACAAACGGTTCAAATGCATGTTCCTGAAATTTCGGGCTCATCCCGATCCCATTATCGGTACACACAAACTCAAACACGGCTTTTTCATTTTTCGGCGGCAGCTCCCGGCACTCCAAAATCACCTTTCCATTTGGTTTATTGTATTTTACCGCATTTGAAGTAATATTTTGTAAGATCTGCCGGACATGAAGAGAGCTTCCAAGCAAATTTTCATGGTTGATCTCTCCTTTTTTTACCGTCAGTGTGATTCCCTGTTCAGTTGCCGCCATCCCGACTACTGTCTCCACTTCTTTTAATATTTCAGAAATGGAAAATGGCTTTTCCTCCAGCTTAATCTGCCCGGATTCCAGTTTATTCATATCCAGAACATCATTGACCAGCTCCATCAGAAAGGTGGATGAAAGCAGAATCTTATCCAGACACTCCTCCTGTTTTTTGGGATTTCCGATATAATACCGACAGATATCCACCATTCCGCGTATCCCATTGATCGGTGTGCGGATATCGTGGCTCATCCGCCGTAAGAAATCCGTTTTCGCAATGTTTGCCTGCTCTGCCTGTTCCACCGATTTTTCCAGTTTTTTCTGATAGTCCATCTCACGCATTTTTTCGTCGGTAATATTTCTGCTCAGAAAAAGCGCCGCCTCAACATTGCCATGTGCGTCATGATGCTGCGGCACCAGCATGATGCTGAACCATTCTCCCTTTCCGATTTCGGTCTGGCAATTGATATAATCTTTTCCCTGCAGCCGCTCTGCAAGTGTATCAGGGTTTACAAAGTCCCAAAATTTCTGCCGTTCTGACTGCGCAACTGTATTTTTACAGAAAAATTTCATCATGTTAGCAGTGTTTGTCTCATTGCCGGTCATTTTTCGAATCTGGTCAGATGCTTTGATCATTTCCCATGTATTCTTTTTGAGATCTAACAGCATACAGATAGAAAATACACTGCTGACAGATTGGATGATATGATACTGTTTTTCCATCTGGCGCATATTCGATTCCGCCACATATCCCCGTACCAGCATAAATGTCATCCAGCACAAGATGTATACACCCATGGTACCGATCACAACCTTTGTACGCAGTGCATATATCGCAGTTTCGGGGAAAAATGCATAAAGTGTATAATCTTTCATCTGCTTGATCTCCCCATACCAGCTGCCTCCCGTACTTTCCAGATGGATCATCCTGTGCTCATCCCCTGTATATATGTCCGGTGTAAAAATATCACGATACTCCCCCGGCTTCACAGAAAGCAGTTTCTCCGAATTGGAACTAAGCACTTGTTTGTCGTCTGTCACCGCAACGATACCATTCATATCAAATGTAAATCCGGTAAACAGCGAGTAGATGGAAATATCACCGTTGTCTTCCATGTTTTTTTCTATATAAGCGGCGACAAGCCCTTTGCCGTCTGTCCTGGATACCACCGCAAAATCATAGTTTTTCCCCTCTTTATCAAGCCGTGTGATATATGTTTTCCGCGGCTGCTCCAACATATTTTTTACTGCCGGTTCACTCATCTGTTCCTGCCAGAATGTATCCATCTTTCCAACATCTTCTGCCTGATACACACAATTCAGATTTTCGTCTATAAGCAGAACACCATCTAATCTCTGATCTTTCATATAGCGTTCGACCAGTTCTTCCTGATCTGCATCTTTCTCTTCCAACCGCTGATCCAGCTCCAATGTCTTATCTGCCAGACGATAAAGACTCTTTACTTTATCATTATTTTTGTAGTCATCATATTTTTTGACACGGTCCTGCATAAAATCGAGTGTTTCATCTGCAATTTTCTCAATTTTCATCTGGTCATACCCGGTAAATACCACAAAACATACTATCCCTAAAAGCACTCCCATCAAAAATGGCAGCCATATATATCTGCGGGCGATGATCTTTGTTATCTTTTCATTATTCAGCATTTGTGACCCCCAGTGCTTTTTCGGCATCCAATCCGTATTTTTCTACCATGTCCCGGAGTGTTCCATCATCCTGCATCTCTTTTAAAATCTGTGTCATTTTTTTTGCAAGATCCTGATGAGTGTCATTTTTGAAAGCAACTCCCAGTTCTGAAATATACAGACTTTCATCCAGTATGGCATACATATCCGGTGCATTCCCAACAAATCTCTCAAGCGCACTTTCATGTCCTGTGATCGCATCCACATACCCTTTTCTGAGGCTTGCATAGATCTCGTCCATGCCGGACAGACTATACACCATATCCACCTCCGGGACTCTCGGATCACTTCTCTCTAACAGAACCTCCTCCGGTTTTGTTGTCGCCTGTACTGCAACCCTTTTCCCTGCAAGATCGGATATGTTTCTGATTTTGCTGTCCGTCCGCACTGCAATCACCTGTCTGCTGTAAAGGTATGGGCCAGCCCACTGATACTCATCCTCCCTGCCATTCATGGTAAAGCTTCCCCACAGACAGTCCACCTTCCCATTGTCCAGATATTCATCCTTTTTATCCCATACGATATATTGAAATACCGGTGTGTATCCTAACTGTTCACACACCGCCTCCGCCAGTTCCACATCAATACCTACCGGCTTTCCATCGTCATCCAGATAATTATATGGCTCATAATTATCACTTCCGATGATAAGTTCTGGCAGCTCTTCTCCCACCTCCTCAGGATCCTTTTTCATAATGCATGCTGCCCCCAGTGCCATAAAACATATCCCTATTGCCGCAATGTACTTTTTCAAATTAATCTCCATTCTTGCGCTGTCTTTTGCGCATCTCAAGTTTGTGCGTAAGCACAAATCTTGCGTGTGAAAAATCTTATTTTTCACACTATCATTCCTTTTTCGTTTATATTTGCGTGATTCACCATTTTTATTTTAATGTTTTGTAAAATACACGTCAATTACAAATGTATATTTTTAGTGTTTTAACGACGCTCTTCAACTTTTTTTGACAAAAAACGGATAATGCATTTTTTGCACTATCCGTTTTTTTACAGTTATTGTTTCAATTTTTTGCAGTTTACCCACTGCCGCATAAATGCACTGCTACACTGCCATCACTTTTTCATTTATTTCATCTTCTGTGGCTTTCATTGCCTCAAGTGTCATGGTCAGAAGTTTGTCAAGTTCCCATCCAAGCTGGTCTGCACCGCGCTCTATGACTTCTCTTGAACAGCCTGCCGCAAAGCCTTTGCTCTTGTATTTCTTCTTCAGGGATTTTAACTCCATATCTTTTGTGCTCTTTGATGGGCGCATCAGCGCTGCAGCCCAAACCAGTCCGGTCAGCTCGTCCGCTGCAAATAATACTTTTTCCATCTCATGCACCGGTTCCACATCGATCGTCTTTCCACATCCGACCGTGATCCCGTATCCGTGTGAGCAGACCGCATGGATGATGTCCTCTCCCACACCGCCCTCTCTTAAAAGTTCCGGTGCCTTGATGCAGTGTTCATCCGGATAAAGTTCAAAATCAATATCATGGAGCAGTCCGACGATGCCCCAGTATTCTGCATCGTCACCGTAGCCTAACTCTTTTGCATACCATTTCATGACTGCTTCGACCGTCAGCGCGTGCTGGATGTGGAAAGGGTCCTGATTGTATTTTTTTAATAATGTAATTGCGTCGTCTCTTGCTATGTGTGTCATTGGTTTTCCCTCCTTTATCTTATGTGAAATCATCATAACTTACTGTTGCAAAATTTTATTTATATTTTCTTCATTTATATCATTATATTCAATTTTTATTTCGCTGGCATTTTTAAAATAACTATCGTACAATTCCTCATACTCTTTTTTATTAAGTATTTGGGAATTTATATAATAAATTACTCCATCTCCATCGGGATCTAACTCATCCGGGAACGAATTACCTTGATAATCATGATCCATATATGCCTTTTCCCAACTATCAATCATTATATCCTTATAATAACAATCACTCTTTTGATCATATTTGTATATGGTATACGGCCATAAACTTTCCCCTAATCCCTGATTATGGGAAAAATCAGCCTGAGCATACCCATTATCATAAAACCTTATATGTGGGAATTCCTCTATTTCAATATATACGTTATTATCATCAGGATCATATCCATACACATACTCTACCATCCCTGCCATCGGCATATCTCCACCTTTGCATGCCAATAAAAGTTCATCTATACCATCAAGGTCAACATCTGCAATGGCATACTCATAGTCCTTCCAATATTCATATTGCGACCACTCGTTTTCAGCCCAGCCGGATTCTCTCCCCTCCGGCCATGAACCATCCTTAAAAAATTCTGTTAATTTTTCATAATAATATGTCCGTGCCTTTTTATTTATATCGCCATCCTGCTCTAGTTCCACTTTTTCTTCTTCAACTGTTATTGATTCTGTGTTACTTTTCTCGGTCTCTGCGTTGGAAATGTTTTCCGACTCAATTTGTAAATTTTGATCCAATGTATTTTCACTTTCTTCTTTTGCTCCACATCCATTTAAGATCATACTTCCAATTATAAAGACTAGTACTAGTTTTTTCATACTTATTTCCCTTAACTATCTTCCTCTCTAAATAATTCGTTAGCTTTATCATATTTTCTATATTTTTTTTCAACAAACATATATTTCTTTTCGCTTATTTCTCTTAATTCTGTCAATCTTTCTTTTAATTTCTCAAGCTCCCCTTGATTTTCTTGTAGATAAGAATATATATCCGCCTTTAACGTTCGCAGCTTTGAATCCGAATATGAACTAGTTCTTATGGTCTCAATATTATTACCTTTTCTTTGTATTCTAGAAGTTTTTCCTATCCCATTCTTTACTTCAATCATCTGATCTTTTTCAATACAATCAATGATTTCATCTACACTTAAACATTTTCCATCTACAACTGGTAAATATATATCAACATTTTCAAAGTTTATATATCGTGATGCATGCCTTTGTATTTTACCTAACCAGAGTTCATCACTTGAATATTTTTTTACTGTCAGTAACACAAAATAAAATCTAACAATATCATATTCATCAATGGGACGCATCCATCCAATATAACCTATTGCATCATGATATGCATAGCCTGATACAACTGCAGATATAATAAACTTTTTTACATCAAATTTCTCTGCTCCACACAAACATCTTTCCAAGTAAAAAAGCGCCTGATATATCCTATCTAACAATTTTACATTATTTAAAAGCTGATATCCTATGTATGTATCTTTTTCATATGATGCTAAAATTCTTTTACATCGTTCTATATACTTTATTGGATTATTTGCCAAATTATCTAATATATCTGCATTAGCACGGCACCTTCTATACCCTCTTTGCTTAATTTTTTTTACTTCACTTTTACTAATTTCCTCATTTAATATTTTTTTGCTTCTATATAATTCCATCAACCCATAATCTTTACAACTTATTATGGTTCCAGTTAATAATTTTTTAGGACATAAAATACCAAAATCATCTATTCCATATGAAACATAATTATTTCCATCATAACCCTGTTGCGAAGAAACGCAATTATTTCTTTTTTGCTTTTTATTATGCGTATGACCAAATAAATTCCAGTAATTTTTTTTTATTTTAAATCTTGTCTTAGAACTCCACCAACAATCATATGCTGTCTCAGTAAAATCAACCATTGGAAAATGTGTTAAAATAATTAGTTTTTTTCTTTACAAATCATTTGATTTGCATATTCTATCCATGCGTTATGCATTTCAATAATTTTTTCACAAAAAAAATCCTTAACAAATACATTTTCCGGCAACCTATTAAATTCTTGTTTATTTACTTCCTTTCTATCTCTTTTAAAACTTGTCCATCCTGTATCACCTATGAAACATAATTCTCCGACCTTATAACTTTTTCCGGTACATAAAAACCTAAAATATGAAAAATGATTTGTTTTTTCTTTAAAAACTGTATAATTTCCATGTATGTTTTTTGTCCATTTGACCAATAATCATGATTTCCTAATACAAAAAATCCATATATTTTATTTTGTTCCAATTCCTCAATAAAATTAAGCATCTCTTTATAATTACTGTAACAATCCCCTACAATACAGACAATATAATCATTAAAATATCTCTTTAAACATGCTATAAATTCTGCCTTCTTCTCTTCAGCTTCCAAAAAAGATATCCCATTATCTGTATTCTCTGAAATATTATCAAAATGTAAATCTGAAATAAATGCGATTTTATAATTCTTTTCTACATTATCCAAAACTTATTTTCCCCATATATTTCAAAACAATTTTAAATACACCTTAACATAATCCAAAATTTTATAGTTTACCAGATTGGGGTGACAAAAGGTGGTTCACAACTTAGTGGCTGGCAAATTGCCCAAAGCAGAGATTGCTTTTGTGACTTTGGAAGAAAATTAGAAAATCTTAGTCTGCCTATTTAATACACAGTGATGTTCTGCCACGGATGGCTCGTTGAACGCCGTTCACGTCACTCTGAGAAAAACGTATCAGGCAGACTTAGATTTTCTTATTTTCGGACAACGGAACAAAACAGGCACTGCTTTGTGCAATTTGCCAATCAGAAAATTAAGATCCACCTTTTGGCACCCCAATCTTTACTATAAAAACATACTCTCTTTAATAATCTAACATCCTTTTCCATCAATGGAGCAGGATGTTTTATCTGCCGGTCTTGACACAAGTCCAACTTTCTCTGGCACGACGGTCACAAAACCATCTTCCCTGACAAAGCACGGAATCCCCAGATATCCGTTTTCCCTGCATTCGTCAAATGCTGCTTCTTTGTCTCTTAGCCGTACAAATTCTTTCAGATACTGCACATCCTCACCGATGTTAATGTATTCAAACTCTCCTGTTCTGTCCTTGATCTGCACATGTACATAAGCGCAATCAGGACAGGTAGGCATACCATATACTTTTATCATCTCTGTCCTCCTGTTTTGTGACTGATATAGCTACATTTTATTATTCTTTTCAGATCCAGACAATATAAAAATGTATATTACCGGACGTACACGGTATGAAACTCAAAGTTTGACTTGTCTGCAGAACAGAAAAAGGACACAGTCTGTGCCCTTTTTTCTTAAATAAATATATTATTTTTCATTTACCGGGATCAAAATCTTCTGTCTCTGCTCTTCCTGCCCTTCCATCCAGATCGTCACAGAAATCTCGCCTTTTTCCCTGCCTGCCCGGACTGCCGCAAGCGCATAGCCGTCATAAGTTTCCCAACATGGTGCATCGTAACTTTCCACAGACTGTGGATCGGCATTTCCAAATGCGGCTAAAGTTCCAGCCCCTTCCACTTCGATGTGGATGCGCCTCTTTCCGTACAGATCCGGTGTTCCTTTTGCATCGCAAAGATGCATGGTAAGGAAACAAAGATCTTCGCCATCTGCCCGAAGTTCTTTCTGATCTGCCGCCACATGAAGTAACACTTCTTCCCCGGCAGTACAGAGCAGATGTCTGCCCGTCTCCCTGCCATCCTGATAACTGACCGCCTCCAGGACACCAGGCTCATAACATGTCTCAAACGATGCCGTAAATCCATGTGCTTCCCCGGCAGCTTTTCGCCCGAGAGACTTTCCATTTAAGAACAACTCCACCTCCTGCGCATCGGAATATACGTCCACAACTGCCGGTTTTCCTTCATATCCCCGCCATGTCCAGCTTGCGATATTATCCTTTAGCATCCATGGCGTCTTTGAGCATTTCTTTCCATATTTATCCACGCGTTCCACTGCAATGTAAGGTTCTTTCCGCAGACCATACACGATTTCCCGGAGAAAACTGATCGGTCTCCGGTAACCGGCGAGATCGATATCCCCGATATACGCGGTTCTGTCCGGGTAGTTGCTTCCAAAGTTGCTCTTTCCATCGTAATAAAAAATCCCGCATCCGGCTTCTCCCAGATAGTCATACCCCGTCCATGTAAAATCGCCGAGCACACGCTTTGATGAGTTTACCACTTTCCATAATCTTGCGATATCTGCCGGAAATGTCTCCGTCCCCAGCACACACTTATTCGGGTGAAGCTCTCCCTCTAACAGATGTCTGCCCGTCAAATAGTTAAACCCGATGATATCCATAGATTCGCTGCTCTCCTCCAACACCTCCGTGACGATCGGATGCACTGCAAATGCGTCTCCCGCCTCGCCTTCCATCAGCTTCATAAAACTGTTGATCGCATTGCTGCCGGAATTATCATTGGTCCCAGCTTCTCCGGCGTCTTTTCTGATCAGTGGTGCCAGCTCCTGCATGACCGGATACACCTTTGCTCCCACTGCATTCAAGGCATTCATGCCGTTTGTGGTAAATCTTGTCGCATCCAGTTCTTTAAAAGCATTACACAGCATACGGTTGATCTCAGCACCGCGCTCCGTACCGATCTCCTGGATCTCATTTCCCACTGAATACAAGATGACACAGGCATGATTGTAATCTTTGTCAACCATATGTTTTATCATATCCTGCCACTCATCCAGAAAGGAAAATGCAAAATCATGATTATTTTTGTGGATCGTCCACATATCCGTCAGCTCATCCATCACAAGCAGTCCAGTCTTGTCACAGGCATCTAAGAATGCTTTTCCAGCCGGATGATGTGCACTTCTGACACTGTTAAAACCAGCCTCCTTAAGCAGTCTGCACTTTCTCATCTCTGCTGCTTCATAAGCTGCCGCTCCAAGGATTCCGTGGTCATGATGAATACAGGTTCCGCGCAGTTTCACCGGCTCTCCGTTGATCCTGAGTCCCCGCAAGGCATCAAGTGTGATCTTACGGATTCCATATGAGAGTTCCTGTTCGTCCAACAGTTCTTCCCCCGCATAAATCTGGATGGTACAGCGGTACAGATGCGGTGTCTCACAGTTCCAAAGTTTAGGCTTCTCTATTGCGATCTTCTGATGCACGGTATTTTGGGACTCCGCAAAACTGGTCAGATGAACTCTGTCCTCATAGACCTGATGTTCCTCGTCTTCGAATTTTACTGTCACGACCAGTTTTTCTTTTTTTCTGGAACGGTTTGCAACCATGGTTGAGATCTCCACAACCGCAGCATCTTTATCTGCTTCTTCCGTTGTGATACGCACCCCATTTAGCGGGATCTGGACCGGGTCTCCAACGTACAAACTGACTCCACGGTAAATGCCGCTTCCGGAATACCATCTGCTGTTTTCCTCTGAGGAATTGTCTGCGACGACTTTGATTTCATTTTCTTCCCCGAAGTTTAAATATCTTGCAATGTCCACATAAAAGTTTGTGTAGCCGTTTTTGTTGGTCTTTGCCAGCACGCCATTCACATAGACCATTGCCGTCTCATAGACGCCCTCAAACTCTAATATTACCGTTTTTTCTTCCCACTCCTGCGACACCGGAAACGTTTTAAAATAGGTGTATACGCCTCCCGGATAAAATCCTGTAGCACCTCCGTTTTTCGTGTTTTCATCTCTTGTCTCATGGATCATCGCATCATGCGGGAGCGTAATCTTCTGTGCCTGTTTTCCATACATTGCAAGCACTTTTAAAGACGGCACATATCCCTTAACAAACTGCCATTCCGAATTAAAATCTTCCTTTTTCATTCCTATACTTCCTTTGCGTGTTCTTCATCCCATTTTCTGTTTGCCTTCTCTACATTCAGAAATCCAAGAATAACTGTAATTACAACACTAAGTATTACCGGAATTACAATGTACATGGCAAAGATCATATTAAGTGCACCTGATGTCTGTTCCACTGCCTTGCCGACATAGCCTCCTAAATCTAACAGCCAGCCCACTGCTGCGGTTCCGATTCCGCCGCCGATCTTGATTCCCAAAGAGGAACAGCTAAACATTGTTCCATCCATCCGCACTCCTCTGGTACGATAGGTATAACCACTTATCTCCGCAATCAGCGCATTTAACGTACCGCTTAAAGTTCCTGCAAAAATACCTTTGATAAACATAAATAACAGCATCAGTTTGACATTTTTCTGATATGCAAAATAGATAAAGAATACACTCAGCACACAGTTAATCGCATATCCCCAGAAATTGACCTTCTGCATGCTCCCGGTCTTTTTCACAAGCATCGGTGTAAAGATCAATGCAATGATTACCGGGAACATCTTCATCATCTGGAACATACCAAGCAAAGAGGCATCCCCAAGCACATATTTTGTAAAATAAACACCACTGCCTGTCGTAATGTTACTCATAATGTAATATACAATATATAAAACAAGGATCAACACATAATATTTATTGGTAAATAAAAATTTCATGCTCTCCCAGAATCCAAGTTTGTCATCCTGCGGTTTGGACTCATCAATCATCTTTCTCACGGATTCATCCGGCTCTACCTCTTTTACGGCAAGACAGCTGATCGTATTGACCACAAGACCGATCAATGCACAGATAATTGCTACGGCTCTCCATCCGGCTGCACCGCCTCCAAATGCTTCCACACCACCGGTTACAGCAAATCCCATAACAATGTTCGTTACCACCGCAAACATAAAACGGATGGAACCGAGCTGTACTCTTTCCTGCGGGTTATTGGTAATCAGTGCTGACAGTGTCGAGTATGCAACACCGTTTGCTGTGTAGAAAATCGCGTTCAGACAGGTATAAAATGCAAAGAAATATGCATATTGCGCAGTTTGTCCCATATTCGGGATTGAAAAAAGTAATACCAGGCAGAGAGATACGCCGATCTGTGCATACAGCATCCACGGTCTTGCTTTTCCCAGTCTGCTTTTCGTCTTGTCGATCATATTGCCAAAGAAAACGTCCGTCACACCGTCAAAAACTTTTGACACCAGCATTAAGGTTCCGATGATGTTGGTCTTTAATCCCATCACATCCGAAAGGTACAAAAGCAGGAAACTTGAAACCAGTCCATAGCTGCAATTTGAAGCCAGATCCCCCGATCCATATGCAAGTTTCTGATACCATTTTAAATATTTTTTATCATTCATATTAATCTCCATTCTGAAACAACTTGTTGCGAAAAGATCTCGCAAATGTCAGATCTGTGTCTGCAAGTTACTTTTTTTACCGCTTTTCACACTTTATTGTGTAACCAGCAGCATTTTTTTACATTCGAATGTTCTTGCATTTATTCTAGCACTTTGCTTTTTTCCCCTTCAATGCTATAATTAGACACAATATATGGCATTTAGTAACATATTCGCGACTATCGCAGAAAAATAACAAAAACAGGGGGAACACATGAATCCGTCATCCATCGATACCTTAAAGAATAATTTTTTTGAGATCCAGAATGTGAACAGCAGTTTTAACCAGTACTACCACCTGACCTCCCCCTATAATGCTGTCATTGAAACCTACCGCTCGGACTTAGACCAGCCTTATTTTAAGATTTCAAGTTTTTCCCCGGAACACACCAGCCATTCTCTGATCGATGCCACGGAACTTTTGGAAAAAATGAAAAACCGTCCTCTGCATCAGCATGATTTTTTTGAAATCATGTTCGTCCTGCAGGGCGAAGCGGTTGTTAAAATTGAAAATACAAAGCGGGTATACCCATCCGGAACCGGATGTATTGTGAATTGTAATTTAAGACATGTGGAGCTTCTCTCACATGATTTTCGAATTTTCTTTCTGAATTTATCGAAAGATTACCTGTTGTCTTTATTTCAGTCGGACAATCTGTTTCATCTGGTGTCTGAGACAAATATGGATCATTGTGATGCCTTTCACTTTTTATACAATAATGCCATGGATGCGGATAACGTAAAAAAAGAATATCTCGATTTTTTCTCCCTTTACCACAACCCGGAAGGCTTTCAGAAACTTTACCAGATTGCAGAGGAGATCATAAAGATCACGCTGTCACCACAGATCGGCTCTTCCTTTTTTATTAACGGACTGATCTGCCGTTTTCTTGACACGCTCTCAGATCCATCCCTTTTCCATCTTGCAAATATACAGGTCGATTACGGGAATGACTTTCTGATTTTTACCAGCCTGACACACCTCTTAGAAAACAGTGACGGGCGGCTCAGCCGGCACGAACTGTCTGATCTGCTCAGTTACAGCGGTGACTATCTGAACCGGATTGCTAAAAAATATACCGGCATGACCTTATTCGAATATGGAACCACTTTCTCAATTAGAAAGGCAGAGTACTACCTTTTAAAAACAGATCTTTCCATATCCGAGATCATTGCACAGCTGAAATTTACGAACAAATCCCATTTTTACAAACTCTTTTATGCCAAACACCATATGTCACCAAAAGAGTTCCGTAGCAAATACCGCAAAGACTGAGTTTATCTTATGTGGAATCCATACTCTCTCTCTTCGATCGGTATCTGATTTGCCGTGATACGGTCAATATTTACGTAGGTGCCCTGGTTTACCATCGCAAGCACTTTGTCGATCTGCTCGTCCGTCCCCTGCACCTCCAACAATACTGATCCGTCCGGCTCATTTCTTACCCAGCCAGTCACACCAAGCATGTTTGCGGCGTGTTCCGCCCGGTAACGGAAACCGACGCCCTGAACTGCACCATAGACAAATACCTTTTTTCTGATTATTTTTTCGTTGTCCATCATGTTGACATCCTTTTTAACCGATCAGTTCATACTGCATCAATTCATATTTTAACTTGCTGCCCTCCAGGATCTCCGCCGGAAGCAGGGCGCGTGCCACAAGTTTCAGATCATTCGATTCGATGTCGGTTCTGCGCAGGTTCGCATAATCCCCGTCGATCGAAACCACTTCATAAAACCATGTCTCCATTACTTTAAGTCCTCCTCTGTATAATAAGTGCCTGACATCTCTGCATTGATCTCAGCAATTTCTCTTTTTCCGTTGATATAATCTGCATAGATATCCCACAGATCCATATCACCACTGTCACCAAGCCCGTCCTCATCCGGGATCCACTGCCTGATCAGCGCAATGCGCTGTTCTTTGGTCGTATTTGCAATGCTGTAATCTTCCATTTCATCTCCATTTCTGCGTGTAATAATTTTATTTTTCACACTGCACAATTCTTTCTTTTTTATACATTTTCCGTATATCTGCAATCCGGGAAACCGGTGCATCCCCAGAACCCGCCAAATCTTCCGTTTCTCTTTTTTAAGGCAAGTCCGCATCGCGGACAGATTTTCTCCTCTGTCTGTTTTGCAGATGTTCCGCCTGATTCTTTCGCCATCAACTCAAACACCTGCTGGTTCATACGGCAGTCCGCCAGTGCGCGGTGCGCCCCTTTGGTAGAGATACCATAATGTTCCGCCAGATCAGAGAGCTTCCTGTGTTTCCATTCCGGGAAACACAGTTTTGCGATCGCAAGTGTATCTATATAGTCGTTTGTCAGTGTCTGCCCAAAATATTTTTCGCAGTCTCTGTACAAAAACTTCATATCAAAACCTGCGATATTATGCCCTGCCAACACATCATCCCTGGCAAATGCAAGGAATTCCGGTAAGACTTTTTCAAAGGAGCGCGCATTTTCCACCATTTTATCTGATATATTATTCACGCTGCTTGCCGCATAAGGAATTGGTCTGCCCGGATTTACAAGCTCACTGAACTCGTCCACGATCTTTCCGTTTCTTACTTTTACCGCTGAGATTTCTATCACTTCATCATACAGACTTGATATCCCCGTGGTTTCAAGATCATAAAGCACATAATCCGGTACGTACTCTCTTCGCTGTTTTCCTTTTCTCTTTCCTAACATGAAAGTCCTCCATTCCGGTGACACGCTTTACGGCTGTCCCATCTTTTAAAATTCATATCTGACCACTGCGCAATTTGCCACACCAAATGCGGCGTATTCCTCGTTGGTCATCTCATAAAAATAGGACTGCACCACACGCGCGATTCCATTGTGCGCCACGAGAATATAAGTTTTATCCGAAGCTGCCACCTCATCTAACAGGTTATAAATGCGCTGTGCCAGATGAAGCATCGACTCCCCGCCTTCATAACAATTTACAAACTGTTTTTTTGCTTCCCTGAACTCTGCTCCGTCTCTCGGTGTAGACTCATATTTTCCAAAGTTCTGTTCTTTTAAACGTGCTTCCTCCCTTGCCGGAATCCCGGTAATCTCTGCGATATGGAGTGCCGTGTCCTTTGCACGGATCAATGGGGAATAAAGAATCTCATCGGCTTTAATTCCCTGTTCTAAGATCTTTTTCCCTGTCTCAACCGCCTGTTTATGTCCAAGTTCCGTGAGTGCAATATCCGTTGCACCGCAGATCTTATTTTCCACATTCCAAATTGTCTGTCCATGGCGGACAAAATAAACCTGTCCCATTTTATTCTCCATTCCTGCGTGTGAAAAATCTTATTTTTCACACTGACTCCTTTTTTCTATATCCACGCATAATCACCACCGGTCACTGCAAGTGAAAGCAGCGTATCCATCCGCTCAACCTCTTCTGCTCCTTTTACCACCTGAATCAACTTCGCACTTTCTGCTGCCACCGGCATCTCCTCGTCCGGTCCGACTTCCATATCCGGCTCTTCCCCACAATACGGACATACGAGCTGCGGTCCTGTCTGTAACGCCAAAAACCGGTTTCCACATTCTTTACATTCATAATATCCACACATCTCTGTGCCATCCGGTACATAATACATTGTCTGATCCTCCCTGTCTGCATGTCACTGTTCACTCCCTGTCAGTTAGTCCAGCAACGATCTTATGGCATCAATTTTACCACAAAGCGGTTCCATGTTCCATCCTAAATAAAACCGGGCAAGACACACCTTTCTTTGTGCATCTCGCCCGCTATCATTTTCCCTTATTTTGCCACTTATGCAGATTGTCAGATTACATCTCCTTTGTGACTTTTTGTATTTCTTCCTCTGTAGCTTTCAAAAGTTCTCTCGCCTGTTCAACGGTTCCACCGTTTTCAAGATAATTTTTAATAATTCCAAGACGACCTTCCGATTGTCCTTCTAGTCTACCTTCTCTTATGCCTTGTTTACGTCCCTCTTCACGTCCTTCTTCTAACCCTTCTTCTCTCGCCTCTTCCTTCCAGACCTTTACAGCTTCATCCATATCAAATTCTGTTGCAAACATACCCATTACCTCCGATCCTAAATAAGTTAACTGATCTGTAAGAACTCCTTCCTTGATACATTCACGCACCGCGGTGTCTATCGCTTCTTTTAATTCACTTCCATTTTTACATAAGTGTTTGATTTTATCAACAAAATAACTGTAACCACTTAGTAATTTTGTCTGCTGCAATAATTTAGAGTTCTTTCCGTAGTTAATGTTATATACTCTTACCCTCAGATCAATATTAACTTTCACTCCCTCCGGGAACGCATCCGACAAGTGCATTTCCCAATATTCTTTTTGATTGCGGTCTCCATTGTAAAATACCACAAACTCCGGTGCATCCAGTTCTATCCGGCGTTCCTTGTATACGGCATTTGTTGTCATCATCTGATTGTATGTCCTTCCCAAATACATCAGAAAACGCAGCGGCATATTCTCATTCAGTGTCGACTGATGTTCCGTCAAAACAATTACACGCTTTTTTCTGACACGAAATGCCAGATCGTTTTTCATCTGCCTTGTAAATACATCTTCAATGGTACAGTCTTCTATCTCGCTTTCATCTGTCAGACAATCATCAAATAACGCATTGTACAACTCCAGCATACCCGATTTTTCTTTAAACAGATACCGGAAAAAAGTATCTTTGTACTTCGTATTGGCATACGTTTTGTCTGCAGTGTTACCTGCAGACATCCCATTCATATTTTCACTCATATGTTCTTCTCCTGATTGTACGCTAAAATAACCCCATTTACAAATTTAAAATCATGATAATAAATGCCCCAACATACATCTTCCGAAAAATGTAAGTGCAGTTTAACATCATATTTTACACTTGGCAAACAAAAACGTTATTTTCTACAAAAATTTTGAGGTCAAAATATACAGTGTGCACAAAAATGTGTCATTCAAACTATACAGTATACAAAAATGGGCGATAGCACACACCGTTCTGTGTATTTCGCCCGTTACACTCCTTCTTCTGTTTATCCCCATAAATTACACAGGTAAATCAGAAATGTCGGAGACAAAACCCCCTCGTCCATTCCAAGCTGCATAATCTTCATAATTTCCTCATTTCCATGTAAAAATCTGCGGACAACAAATGCAACGATCACATTTCTTATTTCCGCATCCGCTTCGTGTTTCATGGAATATAAAATCAACAGGTGCGCCGCCACTAAATTACATAATATACACGCAAGATAATTTTTTAACAATTTACGGTTCTTCTTGGGCGTAAAGGCAGAACGCATCCAGTTATACACAAGCATGTTTTCCCACTGCTGTTCATTTTCCTGTGCTGTCCACTCTTCTCTGGCATGATTCCATTCATCAAATGTACATGTCCGGTTTAAATGAAGTAATTGCAATATTTTATCACTGGTACCGAATTTATCGGAGAACATTGATCCGAGAATAAATTTTTCAAAGGCATTTACCGTTCCACACAGAGACTGGAACTGCTGTTCTCTGTTAACTTTTGTATTCTTTATCCCCTGATACATTGCCTGGTAAAACGATGGTTTAAAAAAATGTTCCAGCATTTCCTCTACTGCTTCAAAATCCTGTTCAGCTATCTGTGAACTCATTTTTTCTATCGTATAAGCCCCATAAAATTCCCGGAACCACAATGGAAGTTCTGACTTCTGAATAAAATCTGTGATTTTCCTCCTCACTGCAAGATTGATCTTCATCACATGATTGTATATAGGAATGTCTTCCATATCTAAATCCGGATCGCGCTCAAACATAAAAGTTATTTTTCCGGATACTTCAAATAACAGCTGTGCTGCTTTCGGACAACCCAGAAAGATATATTTCTCATCTGTATCATACGACCTTACTGTTTCCCGTGGAAAGCTGGAACAGGCACGGCATAGTTTTTTATTTCCTTTATTTAGTACGATTTTGCACAACTGGTCTTCATCCAGCATCGGGCACATTCCATCCGTATCCCGCAGCTGCACTACATAACTCTGTAAATCAGAGTTATATGTTACACCTTTTCTGGCAAATCTTCCAATCTCTCCCCCCATCATCCTGTAATCTTTTAATGTTTTCTCTTCCATTGCTATCATCCATCCCCCGCAGCAGGTCAATGGGCACTCCGCTCCAATACAGGCAAATTCATCGTAAAACGTTGTTTTTAACAGATTCATTTTTTCCTCTTTCTATGAAAAATGCCCTGGAGCATGATGCCCCGGGACATTTTCATGTTGCATATGATAATTACTGTTTTGCTGAAATTACTGTAATAAGGAGAGTACACCCTGTGTAGACTGGTTCGCCTGTGCGAGCATAGACTGACCTGCCTGTGCAAGAATGTTGTTCTTGGAGTACTCAACCATCTCTTCTGCCATATCTGTATCACGGATACGGGACTCTGCAGTCTGGGTATTCTCTGCTGCTGTATCAAGGTTGCTGATGGTGTGCTCCAGACGGTTCTGGATCGCACCCATTTTACCACGCTGTGCAGAAACTTTCTTGATTGCTGCATCAATCGTGGTAGTAGCTTTCTGGGCACCAGCCTGTGTACTTAAGTCTACTTTGCTGCCATCTACTCCCAGTGCTTTTGCACTCATATCATCGATAGAGAAGCTCATGGTCTGACCTTCATTTGCACCGATCTGTAAGGTAATGCCGGTTCCATTTGATGATGATTTTGCAGAATATCCAGATTCTCCAAATAAAGCTGTTGCACTTCCAAGACCTGCACCACCTGCTAATGTAATATCTGCAACTGTGGCTCCGTTATTAATTGCATATAATGTATGTTTTTCTGTCGCACTGTCTGGATTTGCTCCACTCAATGTCACATCTAAATCCAGTCCATTGTCTTTTAATATTTTCTCGATATCTTCCTCTGTATATTCTTTTCCGGCTGCAAGATTTAATACATACTCACCAGCTGTTACTGTACCATCCGCACGAGCCTGGCTGGCTGCCTTGGTTACAGTAACACTTTCCTGTCCATCTTTCGCTGTAAATGCAATACTGATTTTTGTACCATTTAACTCCTGACCATATCTGTTAGCTGATATCTGAATCGTATCCGCACCAACAAATGTACCTGCTGCCATATTCTTTGCTGCAGCGGTTGCCTTTGCACCTGCTGCGGTAGCAACTCCGGCACTTGCCTTTCCAGTATATGTTCCATTATTTAATGATACGGATACCGTTGGCAGTTTAGATACCTGAGATGTACTGTTTTCCTGTTTTGCATTAGCAATCAGATTGTCGATATCACTCTGTGTATAAACCTTATCCTTTACAAGATTTAAAGTCAATGTTGTACCTGCTGCATTCCATATAGCATTTTCAGAACCATCTACACCCTTTTCTGTTGTCGCAACCGTAATGCCTGCCACATCTGATGTAACTAATGCTCCACCCATTGTTATATCAATTGCACCATACTTTGGTCCGGCACTCGTTGTTGAACCTGAGCCTTGGGAACCATCCAGCAGTTTCATCGTGTTGAACTCTGTCGTCTCAGAAATTCTTGTCAGCTCTTCCTGTAACTGGGAAATCTCGTTCTGTACTGCCTCACGGTCGTCATCTGTCTCTGTACCGTTGGCTGCCTGTACGGATAACTCTCTCATTCTCTGTAAGATGGAGTGTGATTCGTTTAATGCGCCCTCAGCGGTCTGGATTAAAGAGATACCATCCTGTGCATTGTCAGATGCTTTATTTAAACCGCGGATCTGGCTTCTCATCTTCTCAGAAATAGAAAGTCCTGCTGCATCATCTGCTGCACGGTTGATCTTGTAACCGGAAGATAACTTCTCTGATGATTTTGCCTGCATTCCTGTTGTAACACCTAAATTTCTGTTCGCATTCATTGCGGACATGTTGTGCTGTACTACCATTGCCATAATATTTACCTCCGTGTGATAAAAAATGTGTTCTGCCGTTGCCCGGCATCCGGGAATCCTTTCCCTTTTTTTTCGTGATATACAGAAATTTTTCTTAATTTTTAAGACATATGTCTTAAAAAGATTTATAATAAGCCCGACCCCTAGGTTAGCCTGACCTTATTACCTTGCTTCTTCTAATCTGCTGCGGCGCTCCCTCATCAGAATTGCAGCGATCTCTTTCTGTGCCTGTTCCGAAATGCCCTGTTCCTTATAGTAGTGAGTACGGTTGCTTTTTCTTTCTGCAGAACTGCGCGCAATGTTCATCTCTCTCGGTGCATCCACCAGAAGATGAATGTTATTTGCAGAACCGCCGGAAAAAACGACCCTGATGTTTTCACCGATGTCAATATAGTCACCAGGCTTTAACGTTAACTTGAGCATATAATCTGTTTTCCTCCCTGATTATCTGTTTCTCCCTGAATGCAACATTCCATATAAAATGTTGCGTTTACAGGCTTGCGGTATTTTCCGCAGAAAGGAGTCATTATGGGTACAACACAGCCGATCCGTGACAAGGACGAACTAAAAAATTTCATTGCGTATTACGAGGTTGCACATCCGAATATCCGCAACTATACGATGATCATTCTTGGGCTCTACACCGCATTGCGCATCAGTGATGTATTGAATTTAAAATGGAAAGATGTGTATTATTTTGAGAAAGACTGTTTCTTAGATCATCTTCTGATCCATGAACAGAAAACAGGAAAGGTCAATGAGATTGCCTTAAATTCACACGTTATCAAAGCACTGGACTGTTACCGGAAAACAAGAAAACCTGACGCGGAGGATTATATTTTTTCAAAACCCACCACACCTGCGCATCCGCTCTGCCGCTCCCAGGCATATCGTATTGTGCGCAGAGCAGCGGACGAAACCTTATGCGAAACGCATGTCAGCTGTCATTCGCTCCGCAAGACGTTTGGCTATCATGCATGGAAACAGGGAATTTCGCCGGTTCTTCTGATGGATCTGTATAATCATTCCTCGTTTTATATCACAAAGCGTTATCTGGGAATTTCTCAGGACGAGCGGGACAGTATTTTTCATACCATTAATTTCTGAACGGATTTAAAAAAATTTAGATTTTGGGGTTAAGTTTCTTTTTGTTCTGCCGAAATAATAATTGCAAATAAAAAACGCAACATTTTATATGAAATGTTGCGTTTTTTATTTATTATGGCATAACTTTAAATTTATTATGAGTTATTGTTTGAATTATCAGACTTTGTTATAATTCTTATAAATAAAAAAGTGGATCAACCAGTCAAAGGAGTCATAGATCATATGAAAGAAAATATTGCAACCATCCCTTTAATCAAAGCATTCAACGCCAAAGACGAATGCCCTTTTTGCAATTTAGAGCGCGAAGCCGAGCAGCATGCGGTCTCATTTATTTTAGGTTCCGCCTATATGGAGGATGATATCCGTGAAAAGACAGATGCAACCGGATTCTGCCGCCATCACTTTAAAATGATGTACGATTACGGCAACCGACTTGGAAATGCATTGATCTTAAGCACGCATTTGAAGAAACTGAATCAGGAACTCGCAAAAGAAATGTCCGATTTTGCCCCAGGCAAATCAAGTCTGTTAAAACGCATGAAACGCACAGACACAACCGCAGAACATGAACCGCAGACTGCACTTGGCGCATGGATCTCCAAAAAGACGACAGACTGCTATGTCTGCGATCATTTCCGTAAAATCTACGGCAGATATCTGGATACCTTTTTCGACCTGTATCTGAAAAATGAAGAATTCCGCCAGCTTTTTGAAGAGAGCAAAGGCTTTTGCCTGCCTCATTTCGGAGATCTGATTGAGACTGCGGAAAACAAATTAAACGATACGCAGAAAAAGGAGTTTTACCCGAAGGCATTTGCACTGATGCAGGAAAATATGGAACGTCTGCAAAAAGAAGTCGCATGGTTTGTAGAAAAAAATGACTACCGGAACAAAGATAAGGACTGGGGAAATTCCGCGGACAGTATTCAGCGCGGCATGCAGAAATGTGCCGGCGGCTATCCGGCAGATGAAGTGTTCCGGGCAAAGTTGTAAACTGAGGTCTTTTGGGTTCATGGAACGTAATTTCCAATGAATCAAAAAAGGCATAATGATTCAGGCGAAAAACATTCCTTGTCTTCCCTGAATCATTATGCCTTTTTTCCTGCGGAAATCCGGGTATCAAAAAGTGGCTGACACCCGGGTCTTATAAATAAATTCGCCCATAAAACATATGGCGTGCTCTTTCCCCTTAGAATGGAAGTCCGCCAAGACCACCCATGCCGCCGGTAATTTTTGACATGGAATCCGAAGAGAATTCTTCTAACTGACGAAGTGCCTCATTGGTTGCTGCCATGATCAGATCCTCTAACATCTCGATGTCATCCGGGTCAACTACTTCCTCGGATAATTTTACTTTTGTAATCTCTCTCTTACCGGAAACAGTAACTTCAACAGCTCCACCACCTGCTGCTGCAGTAATCTCTTTTTCTTCTAATTCTTTCTGTGCCTCTTCCATCTGACGCTGCATTTTCTGCGCCTGTTTCATAAGGTTGTTCATGTTGCCCGGCATACCGCCCGGGAAACCGCCTCTTTTTGCCATGTGAATCCTCCTTGTTTTGCGGAGCAAAATGCGACTGCCTATGCAGGAGCAGAGGATTTTACTCCTAAAAATCGTCTTCTTCTATTTCAAAATTAATCAACTGGCGCAAATCAGGGTATATTTCCCCGCTTGGCGTGCCAGTGTCATTTAATTTTACCAGAATCTCTACCTCTTTGCCAAGTCTTTCTGCAACTGCTGCCCGTAATTCATCCTGGCAGTTGGAACGGTTCTCTTCTATATAAGTGTACGCATTGGCATCCTCAAATGCCAGGATCAGCGTACCGCCCTCTCCTAATGTCGGAACTGCTTTTTTGAGATAGGTTCTTGTGATCCCTGTCAGCTGTGATAAAATGCCGCTCCAGCTGCTCATGATCTGTTTGATATCTTCAGGGATTGCCTTGGGAAGTTCCTTTTTTTTTAACACCGCCGATGCGGCAGAAGAACCTGTTGTCCCCGCAGCCATGTCACCGGATGCCTGCGTTACCACAATACCCTTCTCCAGCTTTTTTTCGAGACTGTCCACGCGGTCGATCAGCGAACCATAATCTTTTTCCATCTCCGGTTTACATAATTTGATCACCGCGATCTCGATCAGTATACGCTTCTGTACGGCATAACGGATCTGATTACTCAGTTCTGAAAAAATACGGATATAGCGCATAAGAATGTCTGTGTCTACCATCTGCGCCTCTTCTTTTAACAGGGCAAGATTCTCCGTTGAAATGTCAAGCACATCCTCCATGTCATCCGAGCTCTGTACAAGCATGAGATTCCTCAGATACCAGGTAAAATCATTGACAAACTGTCCTAATTCCCTGCCCTCAATGACCATCTCATCGATCACACCGATTGCACCGGTCACATTTTTCTCTAAAATCTGACGGAGCAGTCTGCTGAAAATCTCAGTATCAACCGCACCGAGTGTTTCAAGTACTTTGTCGTAAGTAAGATCCTGCCCAAGATAAAACGCAATACACTGGTCTAACAGACTGAGTGCATCCCGCATGGAACCGTCCGCCGCCTTTGCGATATAGCGGATCGCACGTTCCTCCACTGTGACCTGCTCCTTTTCCATCAGTTCCATCAGTCTCGCTGAGATCGTCTCAATGGAAATACGCCTGAAATCGTATCTCTGACAGCGGGATAAGATTGTGATCGGTATCTTGTGTGCCTCCGTTGTTGCCAGAATAAAAATAACATATGATGGCGGCTCCTCGAGTGTCTTTAGCAGTGCATTAAATGCACCTATGGAAAGCATATGAACCTCATCGATAATGTAGACTTTGTATTTGCCTTCCGTCGGACGGTATTCCACCTCCTCACGGATCTGGCGGATGTTATCCACACCGTTATTCGATGCGGCATCGATCTCGATCACATTCATGGAGTTGCCCGCTGCAATCGCCTTGCAGACCGGGCACTCTCCACACGGGCTGCCGTCTACAGGATGCTCACAGTTGACCGCCTTTGCAAATATCTTTGCGATGGTCGTCTTACCGGTTCCCCTGGTTCCACAAAACAGATACGCATGCCCGATCCTGTCTGCTTTGATCTGGTTTTTTAATGTTGTAACAATGTGTTCCTGTCCTTTGACGTCCTCAAACTCCTGTGGACGGAACTTACGATATAATGCTGTGTATGACATCTTAATCCCCGAAACTGATTCCAATCCGTTTTGCCTCTTTGATCATCTGGCAATCCGGGTCTACTGTTTTTAATCTGCCTGCCACTTCACCTAATGGAACGCGTTTTGTCTTTCCATTGATCATGGCGATCATGTTGCCATAATCCTCGTCCATGACAGCCTGTGCTGCGGCAGAACCAAGTCTGGTACAGAGTACACGGTCGTATGGACACGGACTTCCGCCTCTCTGTGTATGTCCCGGAACCGTCACACGGACTTCCACTCCGGTCTCCTCAAAAATACGATCCGCGATCTCATAGGAAACAGACGGATATTTGCGTTTTGCAACCTTTTCTTTGTACTCCTTTTTGGATAATGCCGCATCCTCTTTTGAGATAGCTCCCTCCGCAACCGCAAGAATTGTAAATCCTTTTCCGGCTTTGGTACGCTTATTAATAGCTGCGATCACTTTTTCAATGTCATAAGGAATCTCCGGCAGTAAAATGATATCTGCACCACCTGCAACTCCTGCATAAAGTGTCAGCCAGCCAACTTTATGTCCCATAACTTCCACGATAAATACGCGGTTATGGGAAGCTGCCGTTGTATGGATGCAGTCGATCGCATCCGTTGCAATATTGATCGCACTCTGAAATCCGAATGTAACATCCGTTCCATAGATATCGTTATCGATCGTTTTCGGAAGATGAATTACATTTAATCCTTCCTCGCGAAGCAGATTTGCCGTCTTCTCCGTTCCATTTCCGCCTAAGATGACCAGACAGTCCAGTCTTAACTTATAATAGGTAGATTTCATCGCCTCCACTTTGTCTAATCCGTTCGCATCCGGCACACGCATCTGCTTAAACGGCTGTCTGGAAGATCCAAGGATCGTTCCGCCTTTGGTAAGTATTCCGGAAAAATCTGCAGATGTCAGTAATCTGTAATCTCCATAAATCAGCCCTTTATAACCATTTAAAAAGCCGTAAATCTCCAGCTCATCCACATTTTCACTTAAGCCTTTTACTACGCCGCGCATTGCTGCGTTTAATGCCTGGCAATCACCGCCGCTTGTTAACATACCGATTCTCTTCATCCGCGTTTCCTCCTGCATACCCATATTTACTTTGCCCAGTTTTCACATATTCCGGCCGCCGACAATTGTCTGCGCCGGTTGTGTGTCTTTCGCTCTATTTAAAATATTACCCTTTTCACGGATATTTTGCAATATTTCAGATGAAAATCAAAAAAGTACTGCAACAGGTTCTCCCATTTGAAAAACTCTGCCGCAGCACCAATCGGGGTAACAGGATTTGAACCTGCGACCTCACGGCCCCCAGCCGTGCGCGCTACCAAACTACGCCATACCCCGTAGACAAGGAACATCTTTATCGTACATGATATAAACTTGTCAGAATCCACTATACCATATGTATATGCTTTTTTAAAGGTCGTAATGCAATTTGTATTTTTTTTATTGTTTTTATGTTTTTTTTATTTTCTGGTAGAAAAAAGGTTCAGATTGTGTTAAGATTTAACCTTGCAAAAAGACTATTTATTGACATTTTTTTGCAATCAACAAATAATGATATGGATTTATATATCATAGAATTTGGAGGCTGATTTTATGAAAAAGTTACTTGCTCTTTGTGGAAGCATCGCAACTATGCTGCTTTTCACACCGCTGACGATTCTCGCAGCAGAATCCGGCGAAAGCAGTACTGCAACAGTTCCGATATGGCTTTGTATCCCATTTGCCGGTCTGTTACTCTGTATCGCAGTACTTCCGCTTGTAAAACCGGAATGGTGGGAGAAAAACCAGCCGCTTGCCGTAGCCGTATGGTCCCTGTTATTTATCATTCCGTTTGCAGTGACCTATAGTGCCGGAGATGCGGTCGAAACAGTACTTGAGTGTATTTTAAACGATTACCTGACTTTTATCGTCCTGTTATTTGGTCTGTTCTGTGTTGCCGGTAACATCACTTTAGAAGGCGATCTCGCAGGTTCCCCGCGCGTCAACGTAATCTTCCTTGCGATCGGTACCTTACTTTCCAGCTGTATCGGTACAACCGGTGCCAGTATGTTAATGGTACGTCCAATGATCAAGATGAACTCCTGGCGTCAGCACAAGAGTCACATTATGGTATTTTTTATCTTCCTGATCTCGAATATGGGAGGATGCTTAACCCCGATCGGTGATCCGCCACTTTTAATGGGATTTATGCGTGGTGTTCCGTTCTTCTGGAGCCTGCATCTGTTCCCGATCTTAATCTTTAATATGGTGATTTTACTGACGGTATTCTATCTCTTAGACCGTCACAATTACCGCAAAGATATTGCAAACGGCAGAAAACCGGATATCAGCAAAGCCGGTACCACATTAAAGATCGATGGTCTGCACAACATTATTTTCCTTATTATGATCGTTGCTGCTGTTATTTTAAGCGGAACACTTCCAAACCTTGCCGCATTCCAGGATGCAGCCGGAAATGTACGCGGTATCCGTGTATTCCGTGAAGTGACACTTGGTTTTCCTTCTATTATTGAGGTTGCCATTATCCTGCTTGCCGCTTTATTATCTTTTAAAACAACAGACCCGCAGATCCGTACCAGCAACCACTTTACCTGGGGTGCGATCAAAGAAGTTGCCGTTCTTTTCATCGGTATCTTTATTACCATGCAGCCGGCACTGATGCTTCTGAAATCCATGGGACCGGAGCTTGGTCTTTCCAAACCGCTTGAGATGTTCTGGGCAACCGGTGCACTTTCCAGTTTCCTTGATAACACACCGACCTACCTGGTATTCCTGACAACTGCAGGTACGCTTGGTTTCACACAGGGTATTGCAACCACGGTCGGAACAATTCCGGTCAAAATGCTTACCGCGATTTCCTGTGGTGCCGTATTCATGGGTGCAAATACTTATATCGGAAATGCACCAAACTTTATGGTAAAATCCATCTCTGATGAAAACGGTGTGCGTATGCCATCCTTCTTCGGATACTTATTATGGTCAATCGTATCTTTAGTTCCGGTGTTTATCATTGACACTCTGGTATTCTTTTTATAAAGGGGGGATTTCACAATGGAAAATAATATCGAAACATCACGGGCACTTGCTACCCGCATTTATGATCTCGACAGTGAAGTTTACCGTCTGGTAGGTTCTTCCCTTGGACGCACTTTTACCGGCGACAAAGAAACAAGTATTCGTAACCTGACAACCCTGATCTCCACACATCCACAGGGACACCTGCTCCGCAGTGAGATCGCTTTAATCGGTAATATGGCGCGTACGATCCGTAACAAAGAGGATCGCAGCCGTATGATGCACGAATACAATGAGATTTTACATCAGATCGCAGAACTGCCGGAAAGTTTTGGTTCGGTTGATATCCTTGACCAGAACCTTGCTTCCTTAAATACATCCAACCTGCACCAGAAGTTTTCCAAAGACGATCATCTGATCATCTGCATCGGAAGAACACACGGAAGCGCCGGTACGGATATTGGTTTCGCGCTTGCGGATGCATTAAAGATCAACTACTACGATGTTGAAATTTTCAACCGTGTATTAGAGCGTTTAGAGGCAGAAAAAGACTCCGTCACAGACCGTGACAGCTTTACATCAAAACTTGATCAGGTTGCAAAACATGATACCAGTGCAAAACGTTTCTTAAAAGATTTCAGCCGTTATCACGGCCTGCCGAAGAAAGATGCCGTATTTTTCAACCAGAGCGATCTGATCGTGGAAATGGCAAAAAAAGAAGACTTTATCGTAATGGGCCGCTGTGCGGATGTGATTCTGACAAACAACCGTATCCCGCACATCAGTATCTTCATCACCGCTCCGTTTGAACAGCGTGTGCGCCGTATGATGGAGGTAAACAATCTTCCACTCAAGGAAGCCGTCCGCCGTTTGAAAAGGATTGATAAAGGACATGAGCAGTACTATCATTTTTATACCGGACGTAAATGGGGCGATGCCGTAAACTATGATCTTTGTATCAACAGTGCATGCTACGGTATCGAAGAATCCGTAGAACTGATTGAGCGTATGATCGATATCCATCCGGAGAAGTAGATCACATGCTAAAGAGGCATATTGCAGAAACCAGCTGGGCTGGCTGCAATATGCCTCTTTTTTATGTTTATGTATATTTTTCTTTTATTTTACATATAATTTATAATTGTGCAACAACTATATGGTTTTCCACTATTATGCACTCTTATCCACATTATCCACAGAGTTATCCACATTTTTTCTGATAGTTTGTGTATTGTTTGTATATTGTCTAACATTTTACATTCATCTGTCATTTCATGTTTTTGCTGTTCCAGCGTTTTCCTATACCACCCGCTTATTCAGCCATTTTCCACGTTTATACCGTATTACAAATAAAAGCGAACGGAACACCCAGTCCACATACATTCCAATCCATACGCCAAGCACGCCCATTTTCAGCGTTCCTGCAAAGAAATAGCTGCTTGCAACACGGAATACCCACATGGAAAACACGCTGACTTCCATGGTATATTTCGCATCCCCCGCTGCACGCAAAACGTTCGGAAGCGCAAAACTGAGCGGCCAGATGAGCATGGCACAGATGGAAAAAGTCTGCAAAAGCTGCACCGTGATTGCAAACGCCTCGCCGGACAATGAAAAACAGCCAACCAGTGGACGGACCAGAATCAATAACGTTATGTCTGTTAAACACATACCTCCATATGCAAGCCCTAACAGTTTTCTGCTGTACCATTTCGCCTGCTCTTTTTCCCCGGCACCAATGCAGCGTCCGATCACTGTCACCATCGCAAGCCCGATCGCAATCCCCGGAATATTGGCAAACCCGGCAATACTGTTTGCCACGGCATTTGCGGCGATCGCAGCCGTTCCAAACGTTGCCGTCAGGCTTGACACCAGAAGTTTACCGATCTGAAACATTCCATTTTCAATACCGCTTGGAATACCGATTTTTAAGATTTTTCCGATCACATCTTTCTGTGGATGCATGCATCCTGGTGTCGTGATGCAGAGCGGATTATCTTTTTTCGATAATAACACGACCATGACAAGTGCAGACACCATTCTTGCGATCAGTGTCGCAAGCGCTGCCCCCATTACACCGATTCCAGCACCATAAATCAGGATCGCATTGCCGCCAATGTTAATCACATTCATGACAAGGCTGGTGTACATACTGATCTTACTGTTTCCAATACTTCGGAAAAGTGCCGCCCCGGCGTTATACACACCGAGAAACGGATAAGATATCGCCGAGATCAAAAAATAAATCTGAGCCGCATCCATCACATCTGCTTCAATCTGTCCGAAAATTGTACGCAATAAAAAACGATGTAAAAATAATACCAGAATCATTACTGTTCCGGATGATGTGAGCATGATAAACATCAGCTGTCCCGCAGAAAGTTTTGCTTTCTCCGGCATCTTTTTGCCGAGATACTGGCTGCACACAACGGCCCCGCCTGTCGCAAGTGCCGACAGTATCTGAATCAATAACACACTGATGCTGTCTACGAGTGATACACCGGAAACAGAAGCCTCTCCACAGGAAGACACCATCAGGGTATCAAACAGACCGATGCTTAAAGCCAGCATCTGCTCTATAATCAGCGGTATGATCAGTTTTTTCAAATCCTCTCTTGTAAAAATCGGTTGTTCCATATTAATCCTCATTTCTGCACAGTCTTTTTGTATCACAAATTTGAGCATAAGTACATTCCTGCACAGTCTTTCTGTATAACAAATTTGAACATAAGCACATTCCTACATGTAGAAAATTCAATTTTTCACATGTGTTTCCACACAAAACGTGGCATAGCTTTACGCCATGCCACGTTTTTATTCTGTCATATTTGTTTTGTATTTAAAACGTACTGTCATGCACGGAAAATTCTACCCGTACCAACAGTTCCAATCATCCGTCTTATGCAAGTGCTGCAGTGATGATAGCCATAGAATAAACTTCTGCTGCATTACATCCACGGGACAGATCGTTGATCGGAGCATTTAATCCAAGTAAGATCGGACCATAAGCCTCGAAATTACCAAGACGCTGTGCGATCTTGTAACCGATGTTTCCGGCACTGATCTCCGGGAAGATAAATGTGTTTGCATGACCTGCAACCGGGTTGCCCGGGCATTTGGTACGTGCTACACGAGGAGAAACTGCTGCATCGAACTGAAGTTCTCCCTCGATTGGAAGATCCGGATATTTTGCTTTGGCTTTGGCTGCAGCATTACGCATCTTATCTACATCCTCACCTTTACCGGAACCAAGTGTAGAGTAGCTTAAGAATGCAACCTTCGGATCAACACCGAAAATCTTTGCACACTGTGCTGTCTCACCTGCGATCTCAACTAACTCATCCTCTGTCGGATGGATGTTGATTGCACAGTCACCCATTGCAAGAACTTCGTTCTCACCGGTAGCTGCAGGACGTACCATGATAAAGCAGGAAGATACGATTGTGTTGCCCGGTTTTGTCTTGATCAGCTGTAATGCCGGACGTACGGTATCTGCTGTTGAATAGGTTGCTCCACCGAGAAGTGCATCAGCAACGCCCATTTTTACAAGCATGGTTCCGAAGTAGTTTGCCTGGGAAAGAATACCTCTTGCCTGCTCCGGTGTCACACCTTTGCTCTTACGAAGTTCACAGAATAAATCTACCATCTCATCCATTCTGTCATAATTAGTCGGATCAATGATCTCTGCTCCACGGATATTAAAACCGCACTCTTCCGCTTCAGCAGCAATTTTATCCGGATTACCGATTAAGATCGGATGAAGGAATGTTCCTGCTAACAGGCGGGAAGCTGCCTCTAAAATACGAGGATCATCGCCCTCTGTAAACACGATTTTCTTAGGATCTTTTTTTAAGATGTCGATCAGTTGTCCAAATCCAAACATGATTAATTCCTCACTTTTTATAAATTGTAATTGGCGCTCTCTACCAGCGCATATCATGTTTTCATTATATAGCAGTTTTTTCGAAATTCAATATTTGTATTCAAATAAATGCAGTTTTATTTGACATATTCTCTCAACTTTGATATACTGTCAGTATCTTTGTGAAAAAATTAACGTAAATTGTATTTTTCTTTATACAAAAGGTACCGTATACCAGAGACCTGATCCCCGGATCATGCGTCTGATATACGGTACCTTTTCCATATAATTTTCTGTTGTCTGTGACAAATCTACTGTTCGTTATCTTTTGTTTCTTTCTCCTGCTTATTCCCTGAATGTCTGATTGCACCTAACAGTTCCGGCACATGCTGTTCCTTATCCGGTTTGGTTGCGAGCATGAATCTGCGGAAAAAGAATAAAATTCCGATGCTGACTACGGATAACAGGTCTTCTAATGCTGACGTTTTCTGTACGATCATATGACGGGCAATCAGAAAGATCAAAACCTCCATGATATTCTGTGAACTTGGTTTGCAGAGCATCTTGATAAACTCTACCCCGATCACGACGTCAAACACAGCATCGAGAAAAATAAGAAATGCCTCCCCATTCGTCCGGTTCTGCCAGTATACCAGAAGTTCCGGGAAAAGATTTACCGCCGCTATGACCACACCAACCACAGCAACTAACGCTATGATGAGTTCTAAACCTTCACTTACCTGATACAGTCTTTTTCTGAGTTTGTCCACTGTAATTCCTTTCATCCTGATATATGGTCAATTTTAGATATACAAAACCGAGCGCCTCCCATCGAATCCAGACCACAGACGTTACCTCCACAGTTAACTCGGCCCAGGCACCCTTACGGCACACAAGAGCTTCTGCTTAGGGCTGCTTCATTCCTGACCTGACCCGGTTCACAGATTCCTGTTGCGTAAGACCCAAGCTTCAACGCCACTTATGAAGGGCAGCTCCACAATCTGACAACCCTCCGTTCGGCATCACCCCAGCTATAGCGGATTGCTGGTTCAGGGTACCGCTGCCACCCCGGCTGCTCGGAGATTTAAGTATAGCCTATTTCGCCCTGTATTGTCAAGCCAGATACGCGCTTAAGACTTCTTTTTCTGGCGAAGTTCTTTAAAAAATGTGGAAAGCATTGCCGAACACTCTTCCCCAAGCACACCCTTTTCTATCTCGACCTGGTGGTTAAACTGCTGCATCTGGAGCAGATTTAATACCGAGCCGGCGCATCCGGCTTTGGGATTCATGCTCCCGATCACCACTTTTTTCATCCGGCTCTGAACGATCGCACCTGCACACATCTGACATGGCTCTAACGTCACATACATCGTGCAGTCCTCTAACCGCCAGTCACCGGTTTTCTTACTCGCTTTGCGGATTGCGGTCAGTTCCGCATGCGCTAATGTGTTGCCTTCTGTATTTCTTCTATTATATCCACGCGCAATGATCTTATCGTTCTGCACGATCACACAGCCGATCGGCACCTCATCCAATGCATACGCTTTTTTTGCCTGCCGTATCGCTGCTTTCATGTATTTTTCATCCTGATTCATGGACAGTTTCCCCGAAATGTTATACTATATAGTATGCAGTATTGTACCGCATTTTTTCATTTTTGTCGAGAAGGAGGCATCTTGCCTGATGCAGTGGAAAAACGCTTCTTTAAAATATGAATCTCAGACAGACCGGCTGATCTTAAAAGTCTTAACACCGAATTATGCAAATGCGGTCTTAAATTTTCAGAACCGCAATCGTGAAAGTTTTGAAGCCTACGAACCGACAAGACCTGCCAACTTTTATACCGCATCCTACCAGCAGGCAGTTTTAAAGTGTGAATGGGATCTCGCATTAAAACAACAGTGTATCCGTTTCTATGTTTTCCGGAAGGACGATCCGCAAATGATCATCGGAACCGTATGCCTGCACGACATCCGCTTTGCAGCATATTCCTGCACAGAGATCGGCTATAAATTTGACGCAGCATTCCGGCGCATGGGCTATGCCTCAGAAGCGATTAAAAAAGTCATGTCACTTGCCTTTTACGACCTTCATCTTCATCGTGTATTCGCACGTGTTATGCCGGAAAACAAGCCCTCCATCTACCTTTTGGAATCGCTCGGTTTTCAGTATGAAGGTGTAGAACGCGGCTGTTTTTTTATCCAGAACCGATGGGCAGATCATCTGCGCTACGCGTATCTCAACCCTTCCACCGACAATTAACAGCTGCATTTTTTATGCACAGCCCCTGTCAAAAACGTCTCCATTTTGTCAGACAGTTATTCTTCAAAAAAACGATACCAGCAGCCAAACCGGTTTTCAACCTGCTCCGGCATAAATTCCGGGAATCCAAAGATGATCGCCATGACACGCTCCTGATTCTGATAAATGCCAGGCACCCCTAAAAACCATCTGTTTTGTGTATCTTCTTCTATTCTTCCAATCACCAGATACCGGTAATTAAAAAATCCATGTAACAGAAAACTGTTATTTCCGAGATACCAGTATTTTTTCGGGAGTTCACGAATATCTTTTAGTTCGATTTTGATACAGGTAATATTTTTTTCTGAGAACGGCGTGTTTGCCGGATGGCTTTTTAAAAACTGCTCCCAGATGTCCGTCCACTGGTACTGTGGAAAGAAATTGCGCGCGGGGAGTTCTGTCGCAGCGAGCTCACTGTCATATTTCTGTGCAGACCGGGTGATCTGGGTTCTGTTTTCCTGCTGCCTTTTCATGCTGTCCTGCACGGACATTTTCCCTGCTGCCGGCTTGTTTTCTGTTTCTGATATAATTTTTTCTGTTTCATGCAAAGTTTCTTTTGCATGCAGGTCTTCTTTTGTATACACCTCTTCTTCCACCGGCGGTTCCTCTGGCTGGCTTTCTCTCCACTCCCCAAAGTGCTCCATATCCACGGTAAGCGGCTCCCCCTCCGTCCAGCGGCTCATGAAAATACGTCCATCTTCGCTGCACAAAAAAATCCCGTCCATCTCAAAAAAACTGAGTGATGATGTCGGTATATGCATTGTTTTCATTGCTGTGGCAAAATCTCCAGCACCATTGCGGACATCCATTTCTCCGATCAGGCTTCCCTCCATCTGATTACCCTGTTTGCGAAACAGATAAACCCTGCAGTGCGTCTGCGCAGCATAGACACTACGCAGATGGATTTCAAGCCTGCACTCTTCTCCCCGCAGCTCGATCCTGGCAAATCCCGTATTGCCTGCCTTTTTTGCATTTTCATACCCATATATATATGCAATAAACCGTTTCATTCCTGCCATAGGCAATCTCTCATCTCTGTTTTTGTTTTCTTCTATTTGTATTCCGTTTTTTTATAAATTAGAACATAAACGATAACATCCATTGCCTGACGGTCTAAATATAACTACTTACTCTGTCCTTTCATTTTCATTGGTATCCCGCTTTTATTTCTCTCTTCTTTTGATACATTTTGTCATCTGCACGGGATCTGGTATCCTCGATATCCCGGTCTGTTTCCGGGTCAAACTCCGCATAGCCATAGGCAATCTGTATCTGTGGTATTGCGTTTTTCGAATTAAACTCATCCTGTTCCTGCTTCATCTGCCGGAATAACTCTTCCATATCTGAAGGATCATTCCCATAGATCACAACGCAGAATTCATCTCCACCGATCCGGTAACAATTTCCACAATTTCCAAACACATGCAATATGATCCCCGCAGCATTTTGGATATATGCGTCTCCGGCTGCGTGCCCCATCGTATCATTGCACTGTTTTAAATTGTTAAGGTCAAAAACAACAATCTTCGCCTTCTTCGGCTGCCTGTTTACCTTGATCCATTCATCATATGCATTCCGGTTATAGAGCTTCGTCAGCATATCTTTGGTTGCAAGTTCTTCATAGATCTGCAGCTTCTGCCCTGCATCCACCTGCTCTGCCACTTGTCTGCATACTTCGACCGCAAAAATAATGATATAGATAAAAACACCATATATGTCATATATACTTGTCTGAAATGATCCGTAATAAAAGTGCAGCAGATCTGCCGCAAGCGTCCCCAGAAGAATAAACCCACCAACCACAACAACCCACAGATGGCGGTGTACCTTCGTTTTTCTGTACTCAGAAATCAGCATGACTATCGTATAAAGCAGCGTTATCCCCAACAGGACATGTGTGACCGTGTACATCTGCCGGAAGCCTCGGATCCCGGCAAGCTGCAATATAAGCTGTACCGCCAGATTCAGATATGCCAGCGTGCAGATAATATCTGATCCCCACTTGTCCTCAATATCAAAGAATCCCTTGGTAAACCACACAAAGGAAGGCACCATGAGTATCAGGACTACCGCTGATACGAATACGATCTCAACTCTGACCGGAAACAGGATCAGAAGTGCGGCATCTGTCTCGTTCAGTGCCCAAGTTCCGGTCAGAAAGGAAAAAGTGCCAAAATGCAGCAGAGTCTGCTTCATTTTCATTCTGGTCCGTGCGATCAGCCACCACAGTACCATGAAGAAACCCAATAATATCTCTAGCAGACAGATAAATGTTACCGGCATGGATCTGTACAACATTCCGCTATACATCTGGGTATACCCGCCGATTGAAAAATCAATTTGCTTTTGTCTGACCTCCGGATAGACCGCACGGATCATAACCTGGATCTGTTCTGCCCCGGATGGTATCCCGACATAATTCCACATAACTCCGGGTGACACCTTTGGCATTGCCTGCTGCTGTCCGACATGATAGATCAGCGTGTCATCAGCGTACACACTGACTTCCATATGCGCCGTATAAAAACGCAGACAGTCCCCTCCATCCTTTATCTTCTGTGCAGAAAATACAAACCTGCGGTTATCCTCATCTGTCTGGTATTCCCTGTCCGGAATAATGCTGCGGCAATATTTTTCCTGATGTTTGTTGTCAAAAAAACTCAATGATAAAATAACAACATGCAGAAAGACACACACTGCCACTATGATATAATATATCCTGCCCAGAATTGTCTTTACTTTCAAACTGCTTCTCCCTTACACTGCCATTTATTGTCAAAGCTATATTCCATATATACCACAAAACATTAGTTTATCAAAGATTAAAATGAAAAACCAAACCATCTTCATCTTGACATTTTTTCTCTGTGATTATATAATAATTTTAGTAACAATTACTATTATCAAGAAAGGATGGTAATATGCTGAAACGAAGTAAGCAGCGGGAATCCATCAAGAAGTTTCTCATCTCGCGTTATGACCACCCTACCGCAGAGACCGTCTATATGAATATCAAGGAAGAATTTCCGAATATCAGTCTCGGTACGGTATACCGCAATCTGTCATTACTGGCAGATATCGGTGAGATCCAGAAACTGTCCACCGGAATTGGACCTGATCGTTTTGACGGTAATCCAAAGCCGCATTACCATTTTATCTGCAAGGAATGCGGGAGCGTTCTGGATTTAAATGTAACGGGACTGGATCATATCAATGTTCTTGCCGCACAGGACTTTGACGGTGAGATTGAAGGACATGTGACTTATTTTTACGGAAAATGCTCTTCCTGTAAAGCCAAAAGACAGACTTCCTGATCATTTTTCCCAAAAAAACTTCTAAAATAACATAAAATAATGTTGACAAAAAGAAGTTTTTCATTTAAAATCAGTAATAGTTACTGATATCAATTTAAAACACACAGTAATAGATTTCAAATAAGCGGGGAAATCTATTACAGCAGACAAATAACATTTTTCAAAGAAAAGGAGATTAAAATTATGGCAAAGTATGTATGTACAGTATGTGGTTATGTTTATGAAGGCGATGCAGCTCCGGAGATCTGCCCGGTATGTAAAGCTCCGGCTGAAAAGTTCAAATTGCAGGAAGGTGAGAAAGTATGGGCTGCTGAGCACGTAGTTGGTGTTGCAAAAGGAGTAAGTGAGGATATCGTATCCGATTTAAGAGCAAACTTCGAGGGTGAGTGCTCTGAGGTTGGTATGTATCTTGCAATGGCTCGTGTTGCTTACCGTGAAGGTTATCCGGAAGTTGGTTCCTACTATGAGAAAGCTGCATGGGAAGAGGCAGAACACGCTGCAAAATTCGCAGAACTGCTCGGTGAAGTTGTAACAGACAGCACCAAAAAGAACCTTCAGATGAGAGTTGACGCTGAGAACGGTGCAACAGCAGGAAAAACTGATCTTGCAAAACGTGCAAAAGCTGCAAACCTTGATGCAATCCATGATACCGTTCATGAGATGGCACGCGATGAGGCTAGACACGGAAAAGCATTTGAAGGACTGTTGAACAGATACTTCGGTTAATCTTTAAACCGCATAGACAATAAGCATTTCAGAGGATAGACAGTTGTCAGCTGTCTATCCTTTTCGTTTGAAAATCAATATATATACTTTATGCCGGTTCCCCAAGTATGATCCGTATCAGGTTTTTATCCAGCATGATCGTCCTGTTCCACGGATTCACGATAATTCCCTTTGCCCCTTCTGCGGCAAGTACCGCGCGGAATGCCTGCTCAATTCCTGTTAAAAATGTAGACATTACACTCCCGCTTCCCTTTAATTCTTCCTCAAAACTGGTAAATGCCGCCCACCAGCTATTGCCGTCCGGCGTCTGCACTGCCTGTATCTGCATCTGGTTCCCGCCCGTCGGCGGTTCCACCGCTACGATAAACTGACCGCCCTCTTTCATGCGTCTGCGTATCACTGTCAGGGTATGCGCTAACATCTCTTCGCTTGCCTCCTGCTGCAGTGCCGCGATTGCGGTTTCTATTTTCTCATTTCCCTGTAATCCCTCATCGATTTTATTGTTATCCATAAAAGCTCCATTTCTATATGTAAAAAATTTTATTTTTTATACTATTGCCACTTGATTCAACTGATTATTTTACAACCACTTTTGTTTTATCTGTTTCATAAGCTGCTCTCCCTTTTCCCTACATATTATACCCTCCAATTTTCCTTTTCACAATCTGCTTTTCACCGCACAGGGACAATGAGTCGCTTGTGAGTTACTGTTCACAGGCAGGCATTTTCTGAACTGAAAATGCCGTATGATACAGTGGTGGCAGCAGATTTTGCCGATTTGGAATGCGAAGTGCGCATCCCGCCCGGAGGGCTTTTTCACTCATAGGACGTAATTTCCTATGAATGAAAAAAGCATGGCATCCCTCTGGACAACCATGCTTTTGGGTTATTGTTCACACCTGTAGTGCAACTTCCAACAATTACAGTTCTTCGATTTTTTCTTTTGTTTCTTTCTCTGCTGTCTCGGCAAACCCGAGCACGACCTTAAACAGATCTCCGTCCACATACAGACGGAATGTACCACCCATAAGATCCATCAGGCTGTTTGCGATAGAAAGTCCGAGTCCGCTTCCTTCCGTATTTCTGGATGCATCGCCCCGCACAAAACGTTCCATCAGTTCATCACTGCTGATATTGAGCGGGTATTTTGACGTATTGCGGAAGGTGATAGACACCTGTGCCTCTTTTACTTCAAGATTGATGTAGACACGCGTCCCACTCTGGGCATATTTGCAGATATTATTCATCAGGTTATCGATCACACGCCAGAAATGTCTGCTGTCCGCCATGATATAGACCGGTGTCTCCGGCTTTTCGATCACAAGATCAAGTCCTGCCTCTTTTGTCTTTTCCTCAAATTCCCCGACCGTCTGTGTCATAAATATCCCGGCTTCTAACCGCTCTAAATGTACCGGAAGGTTTCCGGTGGACGCCTTGGAAGCCTCGATCAGGTCTTCGATCAGCTTTTTCAATCGGCTTGACTGGCGCTCTAACACCTCTAAATACTCCTGCGCTGTCTCGTTGTGCAGTTCTTCTTTTTCCAGCAGATCCACATAGTTGATGATCGATGTCAGTGGAGTCTTAATGTCATGGGACACGTTCGTGATCAGTTCTGTCTTGAAACGTTCACTCTTCATCCGCTCTTCGATCGCATGTGTCATGCCGTCGCTGATATGGTTGATCTGTTCTCCCTGTTCCTTAAATATACCAGTCATACGCTTTGTACTGATCTGATAGCCCGGCTCACCGCCTGCAATTTTTTCCGTTCCGTTCTTTAACTGGTTTAACTGCACACAGTACCACAGGACCAGCGGATATAAAACCAGTTTTTCTAACAGCCAGAGTAAAAGGGCTATGTCTGAATTAAAAAACATCAATACCCCTATGCCCTCAAAAAATGCAAGTACCAGCATGACCAGGATCACTTTCCAGAGAAACCCGATATTTTCCCAGATCATCCGGGCGAACTGTCCGATTTTACGGAAAAGCTGGTAACACAGGGTATGTCTCCACCATTTTCCCAATTTTACCCGCACGGAAAAACTTAATAAAAACAGTAACAACAGCCATCCCATGCAAAGGGTTGCAACTGCAGTAACAAATAAGATAAACGGCAGATACGCAACATCGACATTTATCAGGAATATCGCTGCCACATAGAAAACAAATACCTCTGCCAGCACAGCCCCCACTGCAAAAACATCCAGCCACAGATGATCCCAGACAGTCGTAACGATCTCATCCGTTCCATTCCGGTGCCCCGCCGCACACATCAGAAATACAAAGGCTGCTGCTCCGATGATAAAACTTACAAACATTGTGACTAACGCCGTGTAACGCATGCTGTATACAAAATCCAGCAGGGTATTTGCCTGTACGTACCAGTCCGTACTGTTCCAGTCTGTCCCAACATTCTGCGGCAGGATCACAACCATCTGATAAGTGGTTTTCGGTGATGTGTTCCCCATGTTTACCCAGAGTGTATAGTTGCTGTCAAGATAATAATCCTCGTATGTTGTATACGAAACGCTGGCATCTTCTTTGTTTTTTTCAGATGAGTCCACCCGGTCGACCTCATCCATGGATATCTCCCGGACTCCGTCTAATAACACATTTCCCCAGTGATTTACATCCATGCGCGTGCCATCAAACATGTCAAGCGTGACGTATTCTCCATTTGCAATATCATCCATGCCGCTGTCTGTGACATCCGTCAGTGGCTCTTCCGTTGATTCTGCTACTGTATCCCCGTCCGCAGCATCGGTCAATGTCTCATCTGTAACCGTTCCTTCCGCAGAAGCAGCATCGGTCAACGTCTCATCTGTGTGTTCAAACAGATACATTTTTTTCTCGGTATCATAAGTAAAAACTGCGCTTCCATATCCGTCTATGTCCGTCTCAACCTTCTGCACCGGATAATACTCATTTCCCGCCAGATAAACAAAAACACCTTTTGCCTCATCATAGCAGATCCGGTCCGCATAGACGCTCACCCACGAATCATCCCCGGAATACATGAGCTGCACACCGCCACCGGTCAGAAAATTTCCATTTGTGTATACAATCTGATCTTCGTCCGATAATTCCACACTGTTTGTATACACGTCTTCCAGACTGATCTTATCCGAAAAGTTGCGTTCCGCATATGATTTTTCATTATTCAGGTCAATCCCATCGAGGCTGTCTGCTTTGATAATACCATATTTAAAATATTTGCTTTCTACAGAACCTGCCGGCTGTTCCCGCCTTACATCATCCACTGCGGACAGACCATATTCATAGGAAACATTTTCAAACCACTGCTTTCTTGTTTCATCCTTTGAATTTCTATAGATTCCTTCATCAAACATAAAGATCACACCCATCGCGCTGAACACAAAACACAGTGCACTGGCACTGAGCGCGATCCAGGCAATGATCTTTGCCGCTGTCGATCCTCTCAAATTTTTCACTTTTCTCATACCTGTCCTTCCATTTTATAACCACGTCCCCACACAACTTTCAAATACCGCGGTTCTGCAGGGTTATACTCCACTTTTTCCCGCAGATGCCTGATATGTACCGCCACTGTATTCTCCGTTCCGTAGGGATTATCCTGCCATACCTGTTCGTAAATCTGGTTCGGGGAAAACACCTCTCCGGGATGCTCCATCAGAAGTTTTAAAATATCGTATTCCGTGCGTGTCAGAGAAATCTTTTCGCCGTCAAGCGACACCTCTTTGCTGCGGTCGTCAAGTTCGATCCCGCCGATCGAGAGAACATCTTTTCTGATGGCTCCGCCTCCGAGCTGCATATAGCGTCTGAGCTGTGATTTGACGCGCGCCTGCACTTCAATCGGATTAAACGGTTTGGTGATATAATCGTCCGCCCCGACGGTCAGCCCTAACACTTTATCCGTATCCTCACTTTTTGCTGTCAGTAAAATAACCGGAACATTGCTCGTCTCACGAATTTTCACCATCGCTGCAATCCCATCCATCTCCGGCATCATGATATCCATCAGTACCAGATGGATGTCCTGTTCCTTTAACACCTCAAGTGCCTCTTTTCCGTTATATGCTTCAAATACCTGATAACCGTCCGCCATCAGATAGATTTTTAATGCTGAAACAATGTCTTTCTCATCATCGCACACCAGTATACTGTACATGTTTTCCCCTTTTCCACAGGTTTTCGATAGATTTTTACATAAACCTGTCTCTTTATGATCATGCTTTTATTGTAACGGAATAATTATGAATTTCCAATCAGTCAAAACATTAAGATTTGATGAAGTTGTACCTTGTATTCAGATAAAAGGAATGCTAATATAGAAAGGTAGCGCTCCCGGAAGTTTTTATTTTCCGGGAGTAAATTATGGAATTTTTTACACAAAGGTTAAACAAAGGAGGATTTATGGAAGAAAATAAAATGGGCGTCATGCCGATTGACAAACTCATTATCTCAATGTCCCTGCCGATCATGATCTCCATGCTCGTTCAGGCGCTCTATAATATTGTCGACAGTATTTTTGTTGCCATGATCAGCGAAAATGCCCTGACCGCAGTGTCTATGGCTTTCCCGATCCAGAACCTTATGATTGCTGTCGGTGTCGGAACTGCCGTCGGCGTAAATGCGCTTTTAGCGCGCTCCCTGGGAGAAAAGGATACCGAAAAAGTAAATAAGGTCGCAGAAAATGCTGTATTTTTAATTCTTGTCAGCTATCTGCTCTTTCTGATCATCGGTCTGTTTTTTGCAGAACCGTTTTTCCGCAGCCAGACAGATATTGAAGAGATCATCGTTTATGGAAAACAGTATCTGACGATCTGCTGCTGTCTTTCTTTCGGTATTTTTACGCAGCTTATGTTTGAGCGTATGCTGCAGGCAACCGGAAAAACCATTTATACCATGTATACACAGGGTGTCGGTGCGATCATCAATATCGCTCTCGATCCGGTTCTCATCTTTGGTCTGTTTGGTCTCCCGAAAATGGGCATTTCCGGTGCTGCTGCTGCAACCGTCATCGGACAGATGATTGCCGGTATTCTGGCAGTTGTTTTAAACCACACAAAAAATAAGGAAGTACAGATTGACCTGCACCATTTCCGCCCGGACAAAAATATTATCGGTCAGATTTATGTGATCGGTGTTCCTTCTATTGTAATGCAGGCGATCGGTTCCGTGATGAACTACGGTATGAACCGTATCCTGATCGCATTTTCCTCCACGGCAACCGCAGTGTTCGGCGTTTACTTTAAACTGCAGAGCTTCGTATTTATGCCGGCTTTTGGTTTAAACAACGGTGTCATCCCGGTTATGGCATACAACTACGGTGCCGGAAACAAAGAGCGTGTCACAAAAACTTTAAAACACTGTGTCGCTTATGCAGTCAGCATCATGGCAGTCGGCCTGCTTTTATTCCAGCTCTTTCCAAAGCAGCTTCTCTCCATGTTTCAGGCTTCCGACACAATGCTCTCCATCGGTGTCCCTGCGCTGCGTATCATCAGTTTAAGCTTCCTGCTTGCCGGTTTTGGAATTTCCTGCAGTAGTATTTTCCAGGCACTTGGAAAAGCAGTCTACAGTATGTGCATATCCATTGCAAGACAGTTAGTGATCCTGCTCCCGGCAGCATACCTGTTAGCACAGTCCGGCAATGTCAATCTGGTATGGTGGGCATTCCCGATCGCTGAACTGGTATCTGTGGGTGCAACTGCATTTTTCTTAATGAAGATCAACCGGAGTATCGTGAGCAGGATCGGACAGTAACATTACAAAAAAATCCCGTATGAGACTGATTTTAAAAATCATCCTCACACGGGATTTTTTACTGCTCTTTTATTTCTGGTTTGCCGGTTCCATATTGACGGAGCGGCCTTTGATCTTTGCATTTTTCATGGCTTCTAAAACTTCTTTTCCGTATTCTCTCGGCACTTCCACGAATGTGTATTTATCATACATATCAATGGCTCCGACAAGTTTACCCGGCATGCCGGATTCGCCTGCAACCGCACCTAAGATATCGCCCGGTTTCACGCGGTCTTTTTTACCGATGTTGATAAACAGACGCACCATGCCCTCTTCAGCTCCGGTATTATCAAAATCAAAAGAGTCCTCTCTGTCATTGTCAAGATTGATCTGTCCCAACGCCTGTTTTAAGAATGCTGCAGCAATATCCATTGCGGTATAATCGGATTCATTGATCTGCTTTTCGATGATATCGATCGTATCTTTTAAATTTTCCTCGTCGATAATTCTTCCGATTTCTTCCATGACCTTCTCAGCCTTGATCTGTGCCACATCATCCGTGGACGGGATTGGCATTGCAACGATCTTGGTCTTGCAGTAACGCATGATATCTTTTAATTTATATACTTCTTTGCCTTTGACGAAAGTAAACGCACGTCCGGTTCTTCCGGCACGTCCGGTTCTTCCGATACGATGAACATAATATTCGTCATCCTGTGGAATATCATAATTGAATACCGCTTCCACATCATCCACATCGATACCTCTCGCTGCAACATCGGTTGCGATCAGGATCTCTGTTTTTCCGGTACGGAAACCGCGCATCACACGGTCACGCTGTGTCTGCTTCATATCTCCGTGCAGTCCCTCTGCAAAATAACCGCGTCCCTGCAGTTCCTCGGTCAGTTCGTCCACCATGCGTTTTGTGTTACAGAACACCAGAGAGAGTTTTGGATTATAATAATCAAGGAGTCTGGTCAAAACTTCTATCTTGTCTTTTCTCTTTACATCATAGTAATACTGCTCAATATTCGGAACGGTCAGCTCTTTTTTTACCACTTTGATCGTCACGGCATCGTGCTGGTATTTCTTGGTGATATCTAAGATCGGCTTTGGCATGGTCGCAGAAAATAACACCGTCTGACGTCCTTCCTCCGGGATATACTCTAAGATCGTCTCAATATCCTCACGGAATCCCATGTTTAACATCTCGTCTGCCTCATCAAGTACGATCGTGTTCACTGCCTCACAGCGGATCGTCTTTCTGCGCAGATGATCCATAACACGTCCCGGTGTACCGATAATAATCTGTGCCCCACCCTTCAATGCCTTGATCTGACGGCTGATCTCCTGTCCGCCGTACACCGGAAGGATCTTTACACCGTGCATATATTTTGCAAGTTTACGGATCTCATCCGCCACCTGGATGGCAAGCTCTCTTGTCGGTGATAAGATGATAACCTGTGTTTTTTTATTATTCGGATCTACTTTATGCAGTACCGGGATTCCAAATGATGCCGTCTTTCCGGTTCCTGTCTGTGCCTGTCCAATGACATCCACACCGGACATCACAACCGGAATTGCCTGACTCTGGATCGGTGTTGCCTCTTCAAATCCCATTTCTGCTATCGCACGCAATACCTGCGGATATAAATCTAACTGATCGAATCTAACTGTTTCCATATATTTCCTTTCTATAGAAACGTGCGCCATTGGCGCGCGTAAAACAAGGGGCTGATCAACAGCCCCCATAAGCGCAACAGTCTGAATGATAACACGGTGCCCGTACTTTTGTCAAGAAATTCCCCCGCGCAACAGTTCGCATCAACTGCGGATTTTCGGGAATTATGTACCCCAAACCTCATCTTTCGACAAAATCGTCGCCGATTTTTGGTCTGGGTGTTACTTCTTATTTAAAAGCAATCGACAATCATGTATGTTATCCATTCTACTGCATCACTTTTTACTTCCGGTTTTCCGTGTGAAAAACTCGATTGCGGATTTTTGTTTCTATCTGTTATATTCTATGCCGCATTCATAAAATGTTTCCTGTTTTATTTGTCACTCACATCTGCTAAGTGTCCCAGTGCAAGATCATTTCTGGATTTTTTCTTAACCTGATAAAGCATCGCATCTGCCGCATGCAGAAAATCCCAGCTCTTTGTATCATCTTTCGGAATATCATAACAGATTCCCTGTGAGATTGTCACGATAGGCATTGCCTTAGAATATGCATGTTGGATTCCAAGATCAATGATCCGCTGCCGCAATCCCTCCGCCGCATGTCTGACCGCTTCCTCCGTCATATTCTGATAGAGAATGATAAACTCATCCCCTCCATATCTCGCACAGAATATCATATCATTCTGCATCAGCTCAAGCTGCTTTGCGATCCGCTTAATGCACTCATCCCCTGCCTGATGTCCGTAGTTATCATTATACTGCTTAAAATAATCGATATCCAGGATCTCCATGGCAAGCGGCGTCTGCTCTGATAATGCCTTCTCAAATACCTGATCCAGATAATCATTAAGGCGGAACCGGTTTGCCAGGCGCGTCAGTGCATCCGTCTCTGACTTTTCCAAAAGCCGGATATTTGCTTCTTCCATCTCGCGTCTTTTTTTGTTCGCCCGCTCTAAAGATTCCCGCACATCAAGCATATTTGCGATCATCGCCTGTTTTTCTTTTTCCATGATCTCGGACAACTCGTAATACTGCCCCGCAGCCTCTAAATATGCATCATTATCCTTATGCATACGGTAAAACTTAATTTTCAAGGAAATAATCTGCCTCTGAAGATTGACGATCTTTGACTGCCATGTCAATGGCTCTAAAATTTCCATTACCCGCAAAAAAGCATCATCATTTCCGATTTCAAGCAAAAGCTGGCTGAATTCATAAAGATCACTAAAAATATCCATGATCGGAATATCTGCATTGATCTCCTCACAGATCAACCGGATGCATTCATCACGCGCCGCCGTCTTTCCGGTTGCATGGCATACCTGTGCCTTAAAACAGCGAAAACTGAGCAGTTCAATGCCATCAATACGGCCCGCGCACTCATCCGAGACAAGCTCTGCATAATGTGCTGCACGCTCCGGCATATCGCGATACAAAAAACCGGTTCCCATTCCTATATAAACACAGGTGATCAGGCGGTAATTTTTATCATCTTTCACAAAATCCTTTACATGCTGTCCACAATTTTCAAAATATCTCTGTGCCTCTAAATATTGTCCACAGGATAAATATAAATTTCCAAGATTTATATCTATCATGGTTTCTTCCTGTTTTAACTGATATTTCGTACAGAAATTCAATCCGGTCAGATAATAGTCAAGTGCGATCGGCTCATTTCCCCGATTGATCGCCGTAATTGCCATCAGATTATATGCACGCGCCACAAGTTCCCACTGATTTGATTCATTCAGATAAGATACGCCTTTGCTGATGCAGAAAAAAAACTTTTCACTTTCATTTAACAGATAATAAGTCTCTGCACTGTAATAGTATGCAAATCCAAGCAGCTTTGGATCATTTTTTTTCATTGCATACTGTTCAATATCATAACACAACTTCAATGTCCGTTTTGCATCGTTTCCCCGGCTGTCGTACACTCCCTGTATCCATGCGCGGACAACTTCATCATATCCGTCGTATTCCATGTGCACTGCCTCCTCTCATTCCACACCAGACATTCACTTCTAAGGTTTTCTCCATAAAAAGAATACCGTCTTTTATTATAAAATAGAACTGTGTCTTATTCAAGGAAGAATGCTTTTTCTTTTATTCGAAATATGCTACCGGATCCACGGGTGTGCCATCTTTATCAAGTTCAAAATACAGATTGCTTCCCTCTACCGTGAAGTATTTCGTCGGTTCTCCAACATATCCTAATACATGTCCGGCCTCCACATAATCTCCCTTTGCAAAATTCAGTTCCTTTAACTGTCCGTAAACTGCCTCATAGCCATCACCCAGATCGACCGTAACTGTACAGCCTGTCACCTCATCATTTTCAATACTCTTAATCTGGCCTTTGGCAACTGCATAGACTTTATCATTGACCTCACCTGCAATGATCACTGCCGGATTATATTTATACTGGTCAAGCGTCGGGAAATAAACTGTGGAATCCATACTGTAATTGATGATCACGTTTCCCTCCATCGGCCAGAGCAGATCCTCCGAAAAATGAAGTGTCTGTGCTTTGCCTGTCGTCTGAATGCTCTGTGCTGCTTCTGTTTCTTCCGTTTCCGCTGCATTATTTTCTTCTGCAAGTTCCGCCGTTACGGCAGGATCATCCAGTTCATTCTCCATTTCATTTAAAGACTGTTTTGGAGGAACCAGTGCAGATGCCTCGGCAGACTGCTCCGAACTCTCCTCTGCTGCAATATCATCTGCCTGTTTCTGCATTTCTTCTGCAAGCTCGGCTTCCATCTGCTCCCGTTCCTTTTCCTGTCTGCTGCTGTATATCGCAGTCGTTCCAACTGCCGCTAAAGCAATCAGCAGCCCTGCAATCACATATTGTCTGTACCCAAAAAAACCTTTCTTTTTCATTATTTCTCACCATCCATTATTTATTTTTAACCATAGTGTTGCCACATCCCGGATGGTTTATACGATTGTTTTTTTATTTCTTTCCTATAAATTTCCGGCCTGCCCGATCACTGCTCCCTTATAAAAATAAGCAAGGATCTCCCGATAGCCATATCCCTCTTTTGCAAGTTCCTCTGCTGTATTCTGGCTTAATCCAAATCCATGCCCCATGCCCCTTGCCACGATGCGCACATGATCGTCCATTTCCGTAATCGTAAAACAGGCAGATGGAAGCTCTAATGCATGGCGGAACTGCTCTCCATCGTATGTTTCCCCCGCAACTTTGATTTTTGTCACATACTCTGCCGCATCGCGGCTTACGATCTCAATCTGTGTCAGTTCCGTCAGCCCTGCATCAGGATATGCCGCACGGCATTTTTCCAAGAACTCCTCTTTTTCATAATAAAACACGGAAAGATAACCTTCCGCCGTGGTGTCCGCATGACATTCTGCCGTAACAAGATATGGCATGTCTGCATCTTCATATAACTCTGACATGCTGCGCGTCCGCCCACTGCTGATCGCATGATATGCCGCATATATGTAAGTTCCGTTATATAAGAGTGTCTCCCCCGCCGTCGCTTCCACACACGATTTCAGTTTCTGATAATTTTTATCAAAATTTTCTCCCCAAAGCTCCTGCTGCTGATCCGGCGGCATGCTCTCCGGTTCCTTCGTCCCTGCCTGCATGGCATCATACAGATTCGTTCTGGCAATCACACATTGTGCTTTGATCGTTTCCGCTGATTTATCAATCCCGATCTCCTGTGCCACGATCTGCAGGACTTTTATCTCAGTTTCTTCATCCTCATCCTTACTGTCTCCACTTTGTGTCTCTGCCGGTCCTGATAAAATATCTTTTTTATTTTCCTGATGCTCCCGGACTTCCCTCTCCATACCCTCTACACTGTCTATTGTGTTCAGTACCTCCTGCGCCCCTTCCTTTCCATAAATAAGATTTTCCAGGCGCATTCGCTGCATCAGTGTTGTGATAAAAACCGGCACCAGTAATATCAGACATATTCCTTTCAGCCAGAAACCTGCACGTTTTCTTCGTCTTTTTCCCATAAAAAAATCTCCCTGTCCATTTAATATATGAAACAGAGAGACTTCTCATTCAGATTTTTTACATCACATTCATTACCAGACTAAATGCCTGCATCATTACAAATCCGATCTCTGCCATAATCAGCAGTGCATAAAGTACAGTATACACGATTGGAAACGCCATTTTGCGTTTTAAAAGATGTGCCCGCCATACATAATAACCAGGCTTTAAAAAGATTGCAAACAGGATCAGTCCAAGTATTTTATAATTCTGCTTGTTGATCTTTACAATGTCGATGACAACAAAAATAATGAATGCCGCAAGCAATGCATAATTAAGCAGAGAAAATATCACATAACTTCCATTGTACATCACATTCATATAAGTGCCATCCATAATGCTGTCATAAGTCATTGCCTGAAATACAGATGATGTCGCAACCATGCTGATGATCTCACGCAGCGGCATTACGATCAGTAACAGATAGCAGAAAATATCTGAAACCGGACCATGCTGCTCCTGCGGTGTCCAGTTATTCTGGCTGTACTGCGGATTGCCATAGGTCTGCTGACCTCCATTATACTGCTGATCCCCATAAGTCTGCTGTCCATTGTTATACTGCTGATTGCCATAGGTCTGCTGTCCGTTGTTATACTGCTGATCCCCGTAAGTCTGTTGTCCATTGTTCATGTTCTGATTTTCGTCCATAATCTCCTCCTTAATTTTGCTTTATTTTTTCTGTCTGTTTCCAATAATATTGGAAAGAGCTGCAAACTGCTCTAACGTGAGCGCCTCCCCCCGGATGGTAAGCGGTTCTCCAAGTTCTGCGATACACTCCTGTATCTCTTCCTTGGAAAGATGTACCTGCGGCGCATTCGACAATCCGTTCGCCAGTGTTTTTCTTCTCTGGTTAAACGATGCCCGGATAATGTGAAACATCAGTTTTTCATCATCCACCTGTACCGGCACCTCCTCGTGTCTGGTCAGCCGGATCACTGCACTGCCGACATTCGGGCGCGGCATAAAGCAGTTTGGCGGAACATTGGCAACGATCTGGGGTTTTGCATAAAACTGCACCGCTAACGACAGTGCACCGTAATCTTTCGTTCCCGGTCCTACCTGCATGCGGTCTGCAACTTCCTTCTGCACCATGACCGTAATGCTGTCGATCGGAACATGGCTCTCAAAAAGTCCCATGATGATCGGTGTGGTAATATAATAAGGAAGATTTGCAACGACCTTGATCGGCTTTCCACCATTTCTTTCCATCGCAAGTTTTGCGATATCCAGTTTTAAAATATCCTGGTTGATCACAGTCACATTGTCATAAGCGCTTAATGTATCCTCTAAGATCGGGATCAGATTGGTATCGATCTCTACCGCAGTCACTTCCCTGGCATTTTCACACAGATACTGTGTCATCGTACCGATACCCGGACCGATCTCAAGAACAAAATCATCCTTTGTCACTCCCGCGGCCTCGACGATCTTCTCAAGTACATGCGGATCGATCAGAAAGTTCTGCCCGAATTTTTTCTGAAAATTAAAATGATATTTCTGCAAAACCGCAATCGTATTCTGCGGAATCCCTAATGTAGCCATAAAACTCCTCTCAATCCTTCCGGTTACTTAACATTTCCTCAAACAGCGTATCTAAAAACTCTGTATACAACCCGTTAAATGTCTCATGAAAAGTCTGTGCCACACTTGCATCTCCCTGACCTGTCATCTGTGCCTCCTCAAAAAGTGCAAATGCCGTTTCATAAAGCTCCGGATTTTTATCATAAAATACTTCCGTCAGTCCATCCTGAAAAGCAAACTGCGCCTCCTGGGAAAGATTGTCCTTGAAATCTTCCTTGGAAATACAGCCTTTCTCCTCATAATCAGAAAGATAAATATGTCCCTCTGCAGATTTTACAAAATCGCGAAATACCGTTGCCACATCCTCGTATGTAACAGGAACATAATTCTCATTCCAGTATCTGTCAAATGTTTCCCTGTCCGGAAAGTGTGAAAAAATATCGTTATCCATGTTATTCTCCATTTCTGCGTGTGAAAATTCTTATGTTTCACACTATTCTCCATTTCTGCGTATAAAATATTGTATACAATAAACAGACTGCGCATTCCATGGGCAGACCTATCGCCATAAATATACAAACAGGATGCCATCACGGTCTGTCCGTCTCTGACACCCTGTCTTTCATTATATACAAAAATCATATATAAGGCAAAGATTTATTTTTCATCGTGGAACATTTCGATAACACTGTTCAGCCGTACAATATTCTCACGGTTATTGTCCACAAGTGTTTCATTTCCCTGGACAATTCCGGAAACCTCAAGTGTTTTCTGTGCAATATCCGTCACACCATCAGCCGCCTCGGAAACCGTCGAACTGACACCCTGCATGGCATCTGCAATCTCAACGATGGAACTTAACAGTGTATTGATCTGTCCGCTGATGGCAGACATATCATCATCAAATACGGTTGCATCTTTCGTATACTGGTCTGCAACCCCCATAAAGTCCTCATAATCTTTTAGTACTGTCTGCTCTAAGAAATCCGTACTTTCCTTTAAGCATCCTGTCATATTTGCCACAGCCTGGTTTACCTCGGCAATGATTTCATTGATACTGCCGACCGTCGTGGATGTCTGGGCTGCCAGCGTACCGATCTCTCCGGCAACGACTGCGAATCCCTTTCCTGCCTCTCCGGCTCTTGCCGCCTCGATTGAGGCATTTAATGCCAGCAGATTCGTCTGACTTGAAATTTCAAGGATTGCCTGTGTAAACTGGTTGATCTTTTCTACTGCTTTTGCCTGCTCCATGGCAGCTTCCGTTTTCTGCTGTACATTTTCGTACATCTGAACCGTTTTTTCGCTTGCAGCCTGCGTCTTTAACTTAAGCTGACCTGCGCGTTCCTTTACCTCAACAGAAGACTCCCGTCCCTCCTTTGAATACCGCTCAATATCCGTTGCGCGCTCTTTGATGTCACTGACTGTGGTGTTGACCGTCTCCATCGTCGCCGCTGTCTCTTCCATTGCTGCTGCAAGTTCCTGCGTCGTATCTGTGTTGACGCTGCTCATCTCACGCACACGTTTCGTTGTATCAGAAAGCTGTTCTGTCGTATTTTTCAGATCTGTGTATACATGACGGATATTTGCTACCATTTGACGCAGATTCTTGCGCATGTTGTGAAGTGATATCGCCATTCTTCCGGTTTCATCTTTTCTTTTATAAAGGTGCTGGTTTGCCGGATTGCTCGCAAACTCAAATTCAGCCGTCTGTTTTACGATACCGTCGATCTGGGTGATCGGCTTTGTGATTGTAAATCCGAGTACTGTACCGATAATTATGGTAAGTATCATTGCAAAAGCAGCTCCTCCGAATATCTGTTTTGCAAGCTGTCTGGATTTTTCCTGCAGTTCAGTTTTTGGTGCCGTAAGGACAAATTTCATGCCATTTTCCAATGTCTTATAATACATGACCTTATCTTTTCCCTGATAAGTATAGGAAACGGCAGTCTCCTCCGTCTGCTCATTTCCAAGCGCATCCACTACTGACTGCAGTCCGCTGTCTGCATCCGCAAGATTACTTCCAATCTCAAGATCTTTGTGATACATGACCTTACCAGATTCATTGACAAGGAAACCATAACCACTGTCAAATATACTTAAAGAATCGATCGTATCCGTAAATTCGCTGAAATCAATATCCATTCCGATGATACCAATAGACTCGCCGTCCACCTCGATTGGAATAACGTATGAGATCATATATACACCAATGTTGGAATTTAAGTATGGTTCCATCCAGGTTTCTTTTCCATTCTGTACCGGAATATAATACCATCCGACATGCTCCACATCACTCGGATCATACATGGAAAAGTCCGTTGGCGTCACACTCTCAAACTCACTGTCACTGTTATCTCTTGTTAGAAAAAGTCCGCTTGTTGGTTCCGTAAATTCAGGATTATAACGGATATACGCCGTGAGTGCTCCCTTTGTGTTCTGTGCAGACTGCATCAGGATAGGAAGCATCTGCTTTGTATAAGTATCCACATAGTCCTTACTCGTCCGGAAGGATGCTGCATGTTCCAGTTTGGCAACTGCAATGCTGTATACCATTTCCACTGACTGTGAAACATTCTGCATCATGGTATCAAGTTCATCGCTCTGACTCACACACTTAAGCTGCATTTCCTGCTGTGAATCTTCATAAGAAGTGCTGACTGAGTTTACAATACTGATCGCTCCGCAGATAAATGTAGATACCAGCGAACATAGTATTACAGTTACAATAATTTTTGTTTTTATTGATTTCATACCAATTTCCCCCTCTGTCCAGATTCCTCCTGTTGTTTCAATTTTACCATATTCGACTTTATTTTCAATAAAATATATACTGTTTCGTTATGTTTTCGTAGATTTTAAAAATTATATGCTATTTTTTTATTCATTTTATCGAACATATTTTCGTTTTTCTATTGCATGTGTTTTGATTTTGTGTTATATTGATTTTATCGAACACTCGTTCTGTTTTTAGTAATATGCGACCGATAATCCAACCCCGTTTATATGTAACTATGAAGAATATGAAAAGACCATGAGAAATGGAGATCAACATGAACATCCAGCAAAATATGTCCCTAATGGAAAAACTTTCTATACTTACCGCCGCTGCAAAATACGATGTTGCCTGTACTTCCAGCGGTGTGGACCGCCGTGGCAATGGCACCGGCATGGGGAACTCTCTCGCCTGCGGAATCTGTCACTCATTCTCTGCGGATGGGCGCTGTATTTCTCTGCTCAAGATCCTCTTTACCAATGAATGTATTTTTAACTGCGCCTACTGCCAGAACAACTGTAACTCCGATGTAAAACGGGCTTCCTTTACCCCGGATGAAGTCTGTGAGCTGACGATAGAATTTTACCGGCGCAACTATATTGAGGGACTTTTCCTAAGTTCCGGCATCATGATCAGTCCCAATTACACGATGGATCTGATCTATCAGACCCTCTACCGGCTACGCAATGTCTACCATTTCAACGGCTATATCCATGTCAAAGCGATTCCCGGCGCAGATCCTGTCCTTGTGGAAAAAGCCGGTTTTCTTGCCGACCGTATGAGTGTCAATTTAGAACTTCCGACCGCCGACAGCTTAAAGAAACTGGCTCCCTATAAGTCCAGAACTACTATTTTAAAACCAATGCGCCAGATCCAGAACCGCATTACGGAAAATAAGGATGAACTTGCCATTTACCGCAAAGCACCGCGTTTTGTCCCCGCCGGTCAGAGCACACAGATGATCATTGGTGCCACTCCGGAACACGATTATGAAATCATGCGCGTTGCTGAGACACTTTATCAGAAGTTTGACTTAAAGAGAGTTTTTTACTCGGCTTTTGTCAATGTAAACCACGACTCAAACCTGCCGGTTCTGCCGGGTGGTCCGCCTCTTTTACGTGAGCACCGCCTCTATCAGGCAGACTGGCTGCTGCGCTATTATGATTTTAAAGTGGATGAATTACTGACCAAAGACCGCCCGGATTTCAATATCTATCTGGATCCAAAATGTGACTGGGCACTCCGTCACCTGGAGTATTTTCCGGTTGAGATCAACCGCGCCGATTATCACACCCTTTTGCGGGTTCCCGGCATCGGTGCAAAATCTGCCTCCCGCATCGTAAAGGCAAGACGTATGAATAAACTCGATTTTTCCGATCTGAAAAAGATCGGTGTCGTACTAAAACGTGCCCTGTACTTTATCACCTGTTCCGGTCGCATGATGTATCCCACAAAATTAGACGAGGATTATATCTGCCGCAGCCTGATTGCCGACCGTACCCAGATTCCACGCGAAATACGTGAGGCAGGATATCAGCAGCTCAGTTTGTTTTCCTGATGATGCTGAATGGAGATTAGTGTGAAAAATAAGATTTTTCACATGCAGGATTTGTGCTTACGCACAAACTTGAGATGCAAATGAAAACGTTGTTTTCATTGAAAAACAGCGCAAGAATGGGGATTAATATGTACACATTTATCTGCGAAGATTCTCCCAACGGAATTTTTTCCGGCATTTATGATGCGTGGGATTTTAAAGTAAATCAAAATAAAAAATATCCAGCCGGCAGCACAGCGACTGACACTTCTTCCCGCATATACCCGCATGCCTGCTCGCACGAAGATATCCACGTTGTCTGCCATGAGCCGGACAATTATCAACTGTTTTATGAGTATATCCATGTGGAAACTTCCACAGAAAAATCAGATAAAGTCGCCCGTACCATCCAGTGCAGGCTTGGCAGTGAATTTTACGATGCCATTTTAAATGCGATCCTCTCCATTGTTCCCGCGAAAAAGAATGACTTAGACAAAGCCGACGCTATTTACCACACTCTTGTACTTGGTCTGAATACAGCCGCCGGAGCACGCGCCATCCATGATCTCTCCAATCCTTATGTCCACCGCCTGTTTACATTGTCGCGCGCTACCGCAAACGAAGCGCATCACCTGCTCGGCTTTCTTCGTTTTTCGGAACTGGAAAATGGTGTTTTATTCTCCACGATCCATCCAAAAAATAATGCCCTGCCGATATTAGCAGAGCACTTCACCGATCGTCTCCCACAGGAGAATTTTATGATATATGATGAGAACCGGCAGCTTGCCGCAGTCCATGCCGCCGGCAAGAACTTCATGCTGGTGGATGCCTCCGGCATAGATCAGGACCTTTTAAAACGTACCTCCGAAAAAGAGTCTGCGTATCGGAAACTGTGGCTGGCCTTTTTTGACCAGATTGCGATCCAGGCACGGATCAATCCAAAACTTCAGGCACAGAACATTCCGAAGCGCTTCTGGAGTGATACACCGGAACTTGCAAAAAAATAAAGCCCTGTTCCAATTGAACAGAGCATCTCTTTACTATCTTATATATATTATAACCAAACTATTCTTTTTTGTAAATAATATCCTTATTACGAAACAGCCTTTCCGCATTTGCCCTCGTCGCCTGTTCTACTTCCTCCGGCGTGATCCCTCTTAATTCTGCGATGTTTTTAATCACAAACGGGATGTATGAAGAATCGTTTCGCTCCCCGCGGTGCGGCTCCGGCGCCATATACGGACAGTCCGTCTCAAGAAGGATCCGATCAAGCGGGATCTCCTGTACGGTCTCCTTTAACTTTTTCGCATTTTTAAAAGTCACAACACCGCCGACACCGATATAATATCCCATTTTTATAAATTCCTGTGCCATCTCTTTCGAATAAGAATAACAGTGGATCACTCCCGGTATCTCCTCCGCATGTACTGATTTCATCACTTCCATAGTATCCGCTGCCGCATCTCTGGAATGGATGATGACAGGAAGTGACGCTTCTCTTGCCATTTTCATCTGTTCCGCAAACCAGTATCTCTGCTGTTTTTGTACTTCCGGTTCTTTATCCCAGTAATAATCCAGCCCGATCTCTCCGACCGCAGCTACTTTTTCTTTTTTGGTCTGCTCTTTCAGCCATGCAAATGTTTCCTCATTCAGGCCACTGATATCGCTCGGATGTACACCGACTGCTGCATAGACAAACGGATACTTCTCCGACAGTGCAAGCGTTGTTTTGGTAGATTCGATTGAGGCACCGACATTGATAATCGTTCCTACACCACGCCCTGGCATAGATGTGATCAGCGCATCCCTGTCCTCCTCAAACCGTTCATCATCATAGTGTGCATGTGTTTCAAATATCATAATTATATTTCTCCTTTATTTACCTGCATGAGTACCGGGATTTTTCCAATGATCTCACCGCCAGGTACACTCTGTCCACCATATACAGCCTCGATTACCGGTGCAATCCCTTCATCTGAAATCCTGCTTTAAATATATACCCTTTTACGCCAAGTTCCAATACTTTTACAATATATTTTAGATCTGTCTTTTTAATTTAACCGGAAAGTTTCAATGGCATTTTCTAACTGTTTCATGCTGTCCATCATCTTTACGACTTCGGATTTTAAAGCCTCTGAATCCTCCATCTGGTGTCCAAGGAAGCGATTTATTTCCTCCGTGGTTCTTACGGTATGTTCAGAAGAATCCCCGATTGCACGTATTTTATCTAACACTGCATGTCTTCTACCGTTCATCTCATCCACTTTTCCCGATATCTCATCCAGTTCCTGTATCATACTCTCCATGACGCTGCTCATGTTTCCAAATGCCTCCATGGTATATCCGGCACTCTCTACCATTTCATTGACTTTGCCGCTTGTCTCCATGACACATTCCCCGGACTGCAGAACTTCATTTTTCATTTCCGCTACGGTCATGATCAGGGATCTCATTCTTGTAATGGTATGAAATAATGCCTTGGAAAGTTTTCCAAACTCTCCACCTTTTTTCCGTTTCTCTTTTTCCTGTACCGTAAGATCTCCGTTTGCCACACGATCAAGTCTTCCGATACTTTTTCTGATATTGCGCGTAATGCCTGCCGTGATCACGGTTGCAATAAGCATGGCTGCAATGCATGCCTCAACGATCATAGCGATCGTGATATCCCGGATATCTTTCGTTCCTGCGGTAATGTACTCAATCGGCACCATCACAACAATTTTTCCACCTGTCACGGAACTCTCTGCACTCATATAATAATAACGTCTGCCATCCACTTTTACATAACTGCTGCTTTCTGCTGTATCTATCAGACCACTGTCAACCGGATTATTTACGCTGATCATCCTGCCATCTGCAGTCATATCTATGGCTGTAAGCGCTGATTTTTCATAGTTCTGGGTAAGTCCCTCATAAGATTTCTGATACGAAACAACACCTATTATGATAATAAAAATAATGGGTACTAAAAATCCCGTTATTAACTGCAGTCGGATCGAGCTGTGCGGTACAACGATTTTTATCTGATGCAGTTTTATTTTTTTCGACATAAAAAAACCTCCCATCTTTTTATCTTTATCATAAAAGGACGAAAGGTTTTATAAAATGTCTTATTTTTTAATTGAGTATCGTTTTTTTATTAAATGGAAATATTAATATTCTCTACCGGACTCTGTCCTGCTGCAGGTGCAGTTTGCGCCGAAGCACCTGTATAAGCAGCGGATGTGCCCTGCGACAATGTATCGGTATCACCGCTCATTGTCTGATCTGTCTCTAGCTCTGCATCCTGCTGCGCCTGCATCTTAATCTGTGCCTCCGTCAGCTGTAAATTTGTGGATTCGGCAGACAGACTCACGATCACACCGGAATCCGGCGATATATCAGACGTATTGCGGTTTCCCATCTGGTCTTTGATGTATTTCATATCCGCTTCACTGATCTTGCTTTGCTCCTGACGTCTGTGACTGTTGCGCTTCTGCCGTATCTCGATCCTTTTTGCCTTTTCTTTCTGTACGTTCTGGATCTCTTCGATTGCAATTTTTTCCTTTAACTCGCGTTCTTTATTTGCTGCACGGCGCTTGATCTCACCTTTCTTCTGCGTCACCTCAGACTTGTTTTCGCTTTTATATTTTCTATTTTCTATCTCTTCCTGTTTCAAATGACGCACTTTAAGCTGCGCACACTCTACCATCCGTCTTGCATGTGCAACTGCTGCAGATATTTCCTTGCTGTCGTATTCTCCCGTTGCGGCATACCGCTGCAAAGTGGCAAGCCTGCTTTTTGCCTTCGTCAGCGCATTTGCTGCCCCCTGCGGTTTCTTTGCACGCAAAAGCTGATTGGAAACTTCCTTATAGTTATAATTCAGTTTTTTCTTTGTGCCGCTGCTTTTGCTCTTTCCACAGACGTACTCAATACGCGCACGCGAATCCTTATTTGCATTTTTAATAGTCAATATTCCAGCCATTGCCACTGCCCCCGTGGTGCTCCCGGCACTGTTCACCGAAACTCCCATAACTCATATTCCTCCCTGACGTCATGACAGGGATCACATAATATTTTTTACCCGCTTTGCGCGTGCCTGTCATGAAAAATGAATCCATTCATATATCTTTAACATCGGCAAAACTGCACAAAATAATTACCTTCAATTTACATGATATGACACATCCAGAGCGTTTCCGCAATGTTAACCATACAAAACAATCCCAATATTACTGCAGACATATTTAAGACCAGTACCGGCACTTCTTTTCTGATCTGCCCGCGCATCTGTCTGATACAGAAAAGACAGACCGCCATCAGAATAAAATACAGGTAAATATACGGCCGGTCCGCCGATGCATAGATCGTCGGCGAAAAACCCATGACAATACCGGATGCAAGCCCGACACCAAGTATGGCAATCGTATAGAAATACGTTTCCAGCTTTTCTCTCATCAGGCAAAACAGTGCATAGGACATTCCTGCCACCGTCACGATCAAAAATATCACCGGAAACCAGTTCGCAGGATCTTTAAAATTCCATTCCGCTGTCTGCTTTGGTATGATAAATATTTTTTCATACCACGGATGCCCGGTGCGGATCAGTGCATATCCAAGGATACAAAATACCGGAACAGATGACAGCAGCGTTTTTATCAAATTTTTTGTTTTCAGTCCGACCAATACGGCAAGCACGGCCGAGACGATCAGGAAAATACTGTTGACCTGCGCAACAAAAATGCGTTCTATATTTGCAGCCCCCATATATATTTTTTCCAAAACGGAAAAGTATGCAAATTCCGGCATACGTCCTTCCACTTCCTGCATACTGCGAATGCCGTTTCCCGGGCAGCGCAGAATCGTAAAAAGCGAGATCACATCAATGACTGCATATCCGTAGATCCACAGACTTCCAGACTTCTTTCTGCGCCAGCTATAAACCATGGCAAGAAACAGCAGCACCAGCAAAATTGCAGCAACCTGCTCCTGACTGCTGCAAAAAATGCAGGAAACCACACCGCCTGCACCTTCATACCAGTGTACATGTCCTTTCTGTGCCAGTTTCTGTAAAAGCAGGGCAATGTATAATAACCCAAGAAGCGGCCACAGATAATTGACCGTTGTCGCGATCCAGCCTGCTGACACCATATCAGAAAATGGATAAAGCAGCATAAATGCACAGACAAGCCATTTACCTGCCGTTTTATTTATGTTACATTCCATATACAGATATTTTTCCGGATTCAAGAATAATAAGCGGTATAATAATACAGGAATCAATGTAAAAACAATAATATCCAGTATCTTCCACAGCCATGGAACCTGTACCAACGGGATAAGTACAAATTCGATTGCCATTCTTGAAGACCATGTCGCATAGCGGTGTGCTAAGATTTCCCAGATACTTCTTCCATCCATCAGAGTCTGAAAATAGACAACATCATCCCCCGCAGAAATTTTAATGACCAGATGCCAGATGAGTGCCGCCACAAACACCACCACAAATGGAATATTTTGCCTGAATACCTTTTGTATTTTTTCTTTCACTCTTTTGTTCCCCGATGTACTAGCAGATCTCAGCTCCGCTCGGCATTGCTTTTTCCGGTGTCATCAGTGCAAGATTACCCTCTGCATCTTCTGCACATAAGAGCATTCCCTCAGATAAAACTCCGGCAAGTTTTGCAGGTTTTAAGTTCACAAGTACCATTACTTTTTTGCCGACCATCTCTTCCGGTGTGTAGTATTTGCGGATACCGGAAACGATCTGTTTTACCTGACTTCCGATTTTTACCTGGGAACATAATAATTTCTTTGACTTCGGCACTGCTTCACAGGAAATGATCTCTCCGACCTGGAACTGCATTTTCATAAAATCATCATATTCGATCTCCGGTTTTGCCTCGATATCGATTGCTTCGCCTGATTCCTCTGTAGTCTCCGGCAGCTCGCCAAGCGCCTTCTGCTCTGCCTCAAACTCTGCTTTCTGTGCTTCACGGATCGCATCGATCTTTGGCATGATCTCTTTTGCATCCAGACGTGCAAAAAGGATCTCCGGTTTGTCTGTCACTTTATTTCCATTCTCATAAAGTCCGAATTTGTCCAGATCATCATATTCACGCATACCTGCATTCAGCTGCGCTAAGATACGGTCTGCTGTCTCCGGTAAGAAGCTCTTTAACAGACATGCTCCGATCGTGATGGACTCTACCAGATTATAAAGTACTTCTGCCAGCCGGTCTTTTGCTGCCTCGTCCTTTGCAAGTACCCACGGTGCAGTCTCATCAATGTATTTGTTGCAGCGGCGGAATAAGTTAAATACCTCTGTGATTGCATCTGCAACACGCAGATTTTTCATCTTCTCTGCAACTTTATCTCTCGCAGATGTCACAACTGCCTTTAAGTCTGCATCAACTTCCTCTGTCACACCTGTGCTCTTTACCACACCGTCAAAATATTTATTGCTCATGGAAATGGTACGGTTTACAAGGTTTCCAAGGATATTAGCAAGGTCAGAGTTGTAACGCTCGATGACAAGATCCCAGGTAATGATTCCGTCATTTTCAAACGGCATCTCGTGTAATACAAAGTAACGTGTTGCATCCACGCCAAATAAATCAGCCATATCATCTGCGTAGATCACGTTTCCTTTAGACTTGCTCATCTTCTCGCCGCCCTGTAAAAGCCACGGATGACCAAACACCTGTTTTGGCAGCGGCAGATCCAGTGCCATCAAAAAGATCGGCCAGTAGATCGTATGGAAACGGATGATGTCTTTTCCGATCAGATGTAAGTCTGCAGGCCAGTTCTTGTTGAACAGATCACTGGAATTGCCGTCTGCATCGTATCCAATCTTGGTGATATAGTTGGTCAGAGCGTCCAGCCACACATAAACGACATGTTTTGGATCGAAATCTACCGGAATGCCCCAGGAAAATGATGTTCTGGAGACGCACAGATCCTGTAATCCCGGAAGTAAGAAGTTGTTCATCATCTCATTTTTTCTGGAAACCGGCTGGATAAATTCCGGATGCTCATTGATGTAGTTGATGAGTTTGTCAGCATATTTGCTCATTTTAAAGAAATATGCCTCCTCTTTTGCCGGCTGGACCTCACGTCCGCAGTCCGGGCATTTTCCATCCACAAGCTGTGACTCTGTCCAGAAAGATTCACACGGAGTACAGTAAAGTCCCTCGTAGGAACCTTTGTAGATGTCACCTTTATCGTATAATTTTTTGAAGATCTTTTTTACCTGTTTCTCATGGTCTTCATCGGTTGTACGGACAAAATTATCATAGGAAGTGTTCATCAGATCCCAGATGCGTTTTACCTCTCCGGCTACATTGTCCACATACTCTTTCGGAGTGATCCCGGCCTTCTCGGCCTTCTCCTGGATCTTCTGACCATGTTCGTCCGTTCCGGTCTGGAAGTAAACATCATAACCTTCCTGACGGCGGAATCTTGCGATCGCATCTGCAAGTACGATCTCGTAGGTATTTCCAATGTGCGGCTTGCCGGATGTGTAGGCAATCGCTGTTGTCATATAAAATTTTCCTTTGCTGCTCATGTGTATTTCCTTCTTTCTTAATGATTTGCTTGTTGATACTGTGGGTTATTTCATCTTATAAATAAAAAAAATCCCGTCCTCTAAAAAGAAGACGAGATGTTATCCCGTGGTACCACTCCCATTTACCGGCACAAAATGCCAGCCTCATTCCGATATCTCACGGACTGCCCGGATACATACTGTACCGATGCTCATCTGCTGTAATATCTCCCGCTGTAACAGGCGGACCTGTCGGGACTTATCTGTTATTTTCTAAAACAGTTCAGTCCTGCCACTCCAAAGCCATCTTCCATCTATGTCCGCCCGTTTCCTCTCAGCCTTATTCCGGTTTGGTATTTCAGTTTCTGTGATACAGGTTTTCTTATTAAAATACCTGACTCACAACACCTTTTCCGGAAATATAGAAACTTCTCTGTAAAGTTCCAACAGATGTACTCTCTTTTTCATGGTGTTTTATTTCTTACGATTATTTTCAATCTAGCATGGAATGTGTAAAAAGTCAAGCGGCTGATCCACTCTACTTTTTTTGCTTGCCATTCGAGAAGCGATCACTGCAAATTAATATATTTTTCTCCATTCCTTTCATCATCAAAATATGTTACACTAAAAAAGTTTAGTCCCTGTCTATCTGACAGGAGTATTTGCGCAGCGTGCGCAGGAATGGAGAGTTTATGAAAACAAAATCTTATGTAACAACCTTATTGAAGTTTGCACTGGCTTTTACTTTTGCATTTATTCTGCTTATTTTGGCAAATGTAAATGTCGAAGCAAAGACTGCAACTGTCACAAATTTAAAAGAAACAGATATTGAGCCTTACGAAAATCCAGATATTACCATTACCTGGGATGCGGTTTCGTCAGGTGACCAGACCATCTATTATCGTCTTGAAACAAGCGAGGACAAAATCACCTGGAAGGATGAAGGTTCCTATTACGAACCGACTGCGAAAATACATGCTCCGTCCGGCAAATCTGTTTTTTATGCGCGTGTCTGCGCCTACACAGCTCCTTACGACTATGCCTATATGGACGATAAAAATCTCTGTGATATTGGAAACTGGTCTGACACCTTAAAAGTTGTTGCACGGATCAGCGATAAAACATCAAAAATTACAGGAACCAAAGCAACCACTGCATCCCTGTCCTTTAAATGGGCAGCCGTTTCCGGTGCATCCGGATATAAAGTTGTATATTATCCAAGTGGTCTTTCCGATCTTTCCAAGGAACTTACCACAAGTACAAATTCCTGTACGATTAAAAACTTAAAAGAAGATGGCTCTTATGCAATCTGCGTTTATGCCTTAAACAGCAATTCTGACTTTACGGCTGTTTCTAATACTTACACAGAAACCTACGCCACAACACTTCCAAAGAAAATACGTGATTTTAAAGTGACAACTGCTTATCCCGGAGATGCCAGCTTTGAATGGAAAGGCATTAATGGTGCCAAAGCATTTCAGTTGCAGATAACAAAAGTTTCTGATTCCAAAAAATTTAAAAAACCGATTGTAAACGAAACAAAATTTTACAGTTACCTTGGAACATATACCAATTCAAAAAAAATCAAAGCAGGCACTTTTTATTCAGCAAGAGTCCGTTCCTATGTCACACTTGCAGGCACTAAGCAAAAAGTTTACAGTCCATGGAGTACCGTCATTACTTTTGGCACCTCGCCTAAAAAGATTACTGCAAAACAGTCCGGCTCAGGAATAAAGATCAACTGGTCAAAAGTTTCCGGTGCTTCCGCATATGAAATATACGTTTCCACAAGCTACGATACGAAAACTTTTACAAAAGTAGACACCGTTAAAAGTAAAAACACCAGCTACACCCTGAAAAAATTTAAAAAGAAAAAGTTGAAAAAAAATACCATGTATTACATCAGTGTCAAGCCGGTCTGCAAAGTCGGAAAGAAAAATTGTTCCACAACCGTTTATGTATCCAATCCTACATCAGTATTTTATAGCAAATAAAAAACTGACCATAAAATGATTGATTGTTAAAAATAAAACCGGATGTTTAAAAAATGCAAATCTCTTATATACATTTTTTAAGCATCCGGTTTTATAGTGAATATACACAAACTTTTTTCTAACACTTGCCGTTTCAACTTTCCCATGTTACTCTACATTTATCGCAATTCAAATTTCATTTCTGTGAAATTCATTTTCTGAATATCAGTCTTTTATGTCCCGGCAATTCGCCAGCTATTTCAGAAAAGTATTGTGAAAACCATTTTATTTTTTTATAATCAAAGGAGAATATGATATGGGGAAAAACACACGAAAAATCCATCATACAAAACGGGTTTTTGTACAAAAGAAATACCGGGATGCGTTATTCCGTAAAATTTTCAGTGAGCGTTCTGTCCTGCTTGAATTATATAACGCGCTGAACAACACTGGTTACTCAGACGAAAAGGAACTTACTGTTTACACCATTGATGATGTAATTTATCTTGGCTACAAAAATGATGTATCTTTCATCGTTCGTGGAACACTAAATCTGTATGAGCATCAGAGTACCTTAAATCCAAATATGCCGCTTCGCGGGTTGATTTATTTTGGTAAACAATATGAAAGTTACATCAAACAGCAAAACTCCCTTGCCTGGAATGTACCGCAAAAGTCTATAATATTAATTACGGACACAATAAAGAACTGATGCTTCGGTGCAGAACGTTAGAGGAATACTCTATTTTGATCAGCAGAATCTATTCAAAGATTTTGGAAGGAATTTCTTTAGAACAGGCAATTGATTTCACGGTACAGGATTGTATTCATGATAATATTCTCCGTGATTTCCTCATAAAACACAGATCGGAGGTAGTTGAAATGTTACTGGAAGAATTTGATATGGAAGAGTATATTAAAATGGAACGCAGGGACAGCTATGAAGATGGAAAATGCCAATATCGTATACACGTCATTCACACGATGTACCAAAAAAATATTCCTGCTGAAAGCTGCATCAACATGCTGGATGAGGATGCTGATTTTGTAAATCATATCTACCAGTTATGCCAGCTTCACCCTGACTGGAACGACAGCAACCTTTTTGATGCTGTAGAAAGCAATTAGACACATCATATCATGAGTCGAGTCTCACTTTTTGTATTTTATAATAACATGATGTTGGGGCAGAACAGATCATTTCAGGTATCTGTTTTGCCCCTCCAGTTTAAAAATCAATTCCTATCATGTATTTTTTGGCACTTACTCCACATTTTTCGTTGCGATCACATCCACACCTGTCCCTGCAACATTTTTCACAAGCACATCCCCGATGTGCACCGGGGCAGCAACCTCAACATTTTTCAATGCTTTGACACAGTCAAATATTTTTCCTTTCGGAATATCTTCTTTTGTCTTTACAGAAACCATTGCTTCGCTTCCGCCGGTGATCCTTACTGTAGAGGTAACGATTCTGGTTGGATTTGTCACTTCCTTCCTCGCATAGATATCACCGCGCTTACAGGTATTCCCTGTAACACTGACAACTTCACCGTTCTCCATTTTTACAGTCAGCGGACAGCCCATCGGACAACCGATACAGATTAAATTCTTCTCTTCCATTGATATACCTCCATTTTATTCCTGCTCGATTTTCACTGTGATCGTCTTTAAATCCGGGTACTGCAAAAGCTGTTCTTTTGTCAGCTTGATCTCTTCCATCTCCCCCGGTGCCACAACCGGACGTTTTCTGTGAATGACTCTCTCATCATCAAAATAAGCGCTGACGTAACAGTTCTTGTATACACCGCCCACACGGAAACGGACTGTGATCTGCTCATCCATATTAGCAACATTGATGGTTCCCGGCACCGTATACCGGACACCCTCGATCGGATTTAAAACAATGTCGTTATCTCTTGCTGCCTTCACGCCATCTGCTTTCACATAAGCTGCCGCATTTTTTCCGGCTGTCTTTGCTTCCTCGGACACGAAATCCACCAGATCGTGCACATGCAGCACATTTCCACAGGCAAATACACCCGGAATATTTGTCTCAAGGCTCTCATTGACCTTCGGTCCGGAAGTAACCGGGTTCATATCGACACCCATGCCTTTGGAAATCTCATTTTCCGGGATTAGTCCAACAGAAAGCAACAGCGTATCGCAGCTATATTCTTCTTCGGTCCCCGGAATCGGTTTTCCTTTACTGTCAACCTCAGCTAACGTGATTCCTTCTACACGCTCTTTTCCCTTAATGTCCACAACCGTGTGGCTTAACTTTAACGGGATTCCGTAATCATCCAGACACTGCACAATATTACGTTTCAGACCGCCGGAATATGGCATTAATTCTGCCACGACCTTAACCTTTGCACCCTCAAGTGTCATTCGTCTTGCCATGATCAGTCCGATATCACCGGAACCTAAAATGACGACTTCACGTCCCGGCATAAAGCCTTCGATGTTTACCAGACGCTGTGCCGTTCCTGCGGAGTAAATTCCCGCCGGGCGGTATCCCGGAATATTTAACGCGCCTCTCGGTCTCTCGCGGCATCCCATAGCAAGAATGACTGCTTTTGCCTGGATCTCAAACAGGCCATCCTCACGGTTCATCGCCGTAACGACTTTCTCATGGCTGATATCCATGACCATAGTATTTAATTTATATTCAATGCCCAGATCTTTCACCTGTGAAATAAATCTGCCCGCATACTCAGGTCCTGTCAGTTCTTCCTTAAATGTATGCAGTCCAAATCCATTGTGGATACACTGGTTTAAAATTCCGCCTAATTCTTTGTCTCTCTCTAAAATTAATATGTCATCGATTCCGTTATTTTTTGCAGAAACAGCAGCCGCAAGCCCTGCCGGTCCACCTCCGATGATTACGATATCATATGTTTTCATGCTCTGGCTCCTCCTTCTTACAGACTGTCCTTGTTGGTTCCGACAATAATCTTTGAATTCCCGCCTGATTTTGTGATCTCAGACTGGTTCACACCGCGCTCTCGCGCTAAAATTTCCATGGTTCTCGGTGAACAGAAACCCGCCTGGCAGCGTCCCATTCCGGCTCTCGTCCGGCGTTTGACACCATCTAACGATTTTGCACCGAGCGGACGTCTGATGGCATCGATGATTTCTCCCTCTGTGATCATCTCACAACGGCAGATAATGTTTCCATACTCCGGTTTTTCCTTAATTAATGCCGCTCTTTCCTCTTTACTTAATGTGTTTGGATTTAATACACCCTTGCGTGTTGCAATGAAATCTTTTTTCTCTTCCAAATGCATTTTCTCTTTTAACAGATCTGCAACCATCTCTCCGATCGCAGGACTGCTCGTAAGTCCCGGTGACTCGATTCCGGCGCAGTCGATAAATCCTTTTGCATCGGCAACCTCTTCAATAATAAACTCATGACCATCCTCATGTGCACGAAGTCCGGCAAAAGATGTGATGACCTGACGCATCGGAATATTTTTTACATTCAGGTTTGCACCGGCAATCACCTGATCCAGGCCTTCTCTTGTGGTGTTGGTTCCCTCTTTATCCTCAATGTCAATGGCGGTAGGCCCTAACAGCAGGTTGCCATGCACCGTCGGCGAAATGAGGATTCCTTTTCCATATTTGCCCGGCAGCGCAAAGACCGTATGACTTACATGGCTTCCGGCACTCTTGTCAAGCAGGCAGTAATCACCGCGTCTTGGCGTAATATGGATTTTCTTTTCACTGACCATGTTGTGAAATTTGTCCGCATAGACACCGGCTGCATTGACCACATATTTTGTCTCGAACACACCCTGATTTGTGTGGACTTCCCAGATATCTCCCGACTTTTTCAAATCGGTTACTTCTGTGTCAAACTTAAATTCCACACCATTTACATTCGCATTCTCAGCCAATGCGATATTCAGGTTGAACGGACACACGATCCCGGCGCTTGGCGCATACAATGCTGCGCAGATATCATCCTCAAGATTCGGCTCCATCTCATGCACTTCCTCTTTGGATAAAATACGCAGCCCCGGCACACCGTTTGCCACGCCACGGTCATACAGCGCTTTCAGATTCGGCATATCCGCTTCATCCCTGCAGACTACCAGCGAACCGATCCTCTGAAATGGAAAATCGAGTTCTTTGGAGAGCTGCTCCATCATGGCGTTGCCGCGCACATTCAATTTTGCCATCAGTGAACCTTCCTTCGCGTCATATCCGGCATGTACGATTGCACTGTTTGCCTTGGATGTGCCGCAGCAGACATCTTCCTCTTTCTCTATCACACATACTTTTGCATTATAACGCGACAATTCTCTCGCCGCTGCTGCGCCGGATACACCGGCTCCGATGATAATTACGTCATACATTTTCCATCTCTCCTTTTTTACTTTGTTCTTCTGGTATCTAACCCGGAGGGCTTTTTCATTCATAAGATGTAATCTCCTATGAATAAAAAAGCCTGACAAGTAAGCGCACCCATGCTGTTGCGATTATCCTGTCAGGCTCTCTTCTCTCTTGCCCCTCAACAATAGATTGCAGGTTCCACATGCACATCTACTGTCATAAATATAAAATTGTCATATAAAGTTACTTATCGCATGACAAACATACGGTCTACCATGGAATTGCTCCATATAGCAGTACTGCAACAATTGCTCCGATCACCGGTCCCACCAGCGGAACAACTGCATATCCCCAGTTGGATGTTCCTTTTCCCTTAATCGGAAGAACGGCATGTGCAAGACGCGGTCCGATATCTCTTGCCGGATTGATCGCATATCCGGTCAGTCCACCAAGTGACATACCGATCGATACAATGATTCCAAATACAAGAAACTTTCCAAGTCCATCGGTAAGTCCCGGCACATTTGCCATACCTTTGATCGCAAATACAAGGATAAACGTTCCAACTGCCTCACTGAAAATATTCTGTCCCATGTTCGGAATAGAAGGCGCTGTACAGAACACCCCAAGTTTTGTCGCCTGATCCTCTGTTGCATCAAACTGTCCTTTAAACAAAAGATATACGATCACCGCTCCAACAAACGCTCCTGCAAACTGTGCAATGATATATCCCGGAACCATTGCCCAGTCAAAACTTCCGTCAACTGCAAGTGCTAACGTCAGCGCCGGATTAAACGATGCTCCCGATGCTGCTCCGAAAATAAATGCCGGCAGCATAACCGCAAGTCCCCATGCAAATGTGATCTGGACAGTTCCTCCACCCTTCATGCCAGATTTGTTGAGATTTACGTTTGCAACAACTCCATCACCTAAGATGATCAGAATCATAGTTCCCAAAAATTCTGCTATATATGGTAACATACTATCCCCCCTTATTCAATTAACTTTACCAATACATTACAATCTTTACCTTCCCTATACAAAACCTTCTTTTTAATCTTCCTTTGCCCAGCCGTATGCATATTTGACTGCTTTGTTCCAGCCTTTGATCATTTCTTCTCTCTTTGCGGCATCGATCTGCGGCTCAAATGTCTTGTCGATTGCCCAGTTTTTAATAACATCCTCTTTACTTGACCAGTAACCGACTGCCAGACCAGCAAGATATGCAGCGCCCATCGCTGTTGTCTCTACACATTGCGGACGATTTACCGGCGCATCAATAATGTTCGCCTGTGTCTGCATCAGGAAATCATTAGCACTTGCTCCACCGTCAACTTTCAAAGCGGTAAGATCAATTCCGGAATCTGCTTTCATGGCAACCAGAACATCATTCACCTGATATGCCAGAGATTCCAATGTTGCACGGATAATGTGATATTTATTGACGCCACGGGTAATACCTACGATCGTACCTCTTGCATACTGATCCCAGTGAGGTGCACCAAGACCGGTAAATGCCGGAACTACATAACAGCCGTTCGTATCTTTTACTTTCTTTGCCATGTATTCAGAATCAGGTGCAGAATCAATGACTCTTAATTCATCTCTTAACCACTGGATCGCAGCCCCCGCCACGAAAATAGAGCCTTCCAGTGCGTAATTAACTTTTCCATCCAGTCCCCATGCAATCGTAGTTACCAGACCATTCTTGGAAAATACCGGTTTTTCGCCTGTGTTCATTAAAAGGAAACATCCGGTTCCATATGTATTCTTTGCCTCTCCTGCGTTAAAACAGGTCTGACCAAACAATGCTGACTGCTGGTCTCCGGCAGCACCTGCGATCGGGATCGGTCCACCAAGGTAAGAAGGATCTGCCTCCCCGTAAATACAGCTTGACGGTTTCGGCTCCGGCAGCATACATTTTGGAATATTTAACTCTGCTAAAATCTCATCATCCCACTGAAGAGTGTTGATATTAAATAACATTGTTCTGGATGCATTGGAATAATCGGTCACATGAACAGCGCCTTTTGTCAGTTTCCAGATCAGCCAGGTTTCTACCGTTCCGAATAATAATTCACCCTTTTCGGCTCTCTCTCTTGCACCCGGTACATTGTCAAGCAGCCATTTTACCTTCGTGCCTGAAAAATATGCATCAATGACAAGACCTGTTTTTTCCCTGAATTTATCGGTAAGTCCTTTTTCTTTTAAGGTATCGCAATATTCTGAAGTTCTGCGGCACTGCCATACGATCGCATGATGGATCGGCTCTCCTGTTTCCTTATCCCAGACGATCGTTGTCTCTCTCTGGTTGGTAATACCGATTGCTGCAATATCCTCTGCTGTCGCATTGATCATGTTCATCGCCTCAACTGCAACACCGAGCATACTTGCCCAGATTTCATCTGCATCATGTTCCACCCAGCCCGGCTGTGGGAAGTACTGTGTAAATTCCCTCTGTGCCACGCTGCACATCTCACCTTTCTCGTTGAACAGGATACATCTGTTGCTTGTGGTTCCAGCATCCAGTGCCATTACATATTTTGCCATACTTTTTCCTCCTCTTTCTTTTGGCTTTATTTAATATTTAAACTGCTCCCCCCAGAGCATTATAAATATTCGTAAAATTGATTGTTCTTTTTTTCTATTGAAATATATTATTTTTTACCTTACATATTCCAGACTTTATGGTTTGTGGATGATACCGCCATCGCACCCGCTGACAATGCTCCCATCACGTCTTCTTTATCTGTGATCAGCCCTCCTGCAATGATGGGTACTTTTACCGAATGACTAATCTGTGCAATGATCTTAGGCATCACTCCCGGAAGTACCTCGATAAAATCCGGTTTTATCATGTGCTGCTGTTGTCTGATATTTTCAAATGCCATTGAATCCAGTAAGAAAACACGGAGTACTGTATACATAGACATTTCTTTTGCTTTTTTGATCAGTGATGGCTTCGTGGAAATGATTCCATCCGCTTCAGTCTGCTCCTTAATAAATTCAACTGCAATCTCCTTTGGACTTAAACCACTGATGAGATCCATATGCACCATCGCGATCTTACCTGCATCCCGTATCGTCTTTACAATTGAGCCAATAGAACAGACATCCCCGAATAAAATAAAAATGACTCTGATATCATCATGTTTACAGCATTCCTCCACATCTTCCATACTTTTTACTGCTGCAATAATTGGATTATCCTCAACTGCTTCATAAAAATTCTGATTCATGCTTTCCCCTTCCCAGATACCTTTTTCCTATTTCATATGTATACAACTGATGATCATCTCATGACGTTTTTGCATTGCAGTTTTAATATAACATAAAAAAGAGCGACAATACCAACGGCTTCATCGGCCGTTCTATTCGCTCTCCTGTCATTGCTCTCTTATTGAACTGTCTGCATCATATCATAATGCACAATGCAATGCAATACTTTCTTGATGTTATTTATCATTTTTGTTTGTGTTTTACAGTTTTTTCTATATATTATTGTATATAATACACAATTTTGTTTCATTTTCTTATATATCTTTGTTATATTTTTATCAATGTATCATATTTCGTTTCATTCCACCTGAAAATCATCCAAAGCAGACTTCTTCCCTGTCATTTTCCCCCGTGTGTCAGGATGCCCCGCCCAGACTTTCTAACTTTTCCTCACATTCCTGCGCCGTGCGTGCTCCCATGCCTAAATCCATACCAAAGATTCCATATTCGTCTCCTGCTGAAAGTCCGGCGATCTTAATGTCTCCATCTTTATTATCCTGAAATAGCAACGTAATACAGGTAGAATTGCCCGGTATCACATTGTATCTCTGATAGATTCTGACCGTAACATCCATTCCCTGGGACGTCATGCTGTACTCATCCCGGAAATCTAATTTATGCTTTCCTTCTTTCAACAGCATATCTGTATTTTGGATCACATTCTTCAAGTTACCATGAACTACCTTCTCAAATACAGCCATATGACACGCCTCCCCCACAATGTTTTTCCTTCGCAGCTACTATTTAAAACTGATTTATAACAATTTTACATCATTGATTTTGTAACGTCAATTACGCCGCCAGCACTTCAAGCACCGCCTCCGCCAGCTTTTTATGACCTTCCTCATTCAGATGTTCCCTGTCCTCCTTACTCGGCTCAGCCACATCGGATGCTGCAAGGAAATCACAGCCATATTTTTCTGCCACTTTCTGATAAACTGCTTTCAACCCCTTCGATACCTCCACGGACTTTTCATTAAACTCAGGATCATACCCCTGCTCCCAGACACCTTCCCCAAGCTGTATCGGAGAGATCAGTAAGATCCTGATATTCTTATCTGCCTTGCGGATCTGCTCCACCAGACGCTCCACGCCAAGACCGATCACCTCTGCAGAAGCATTGTAAAATGTCTTGCAGTCATTCGTTCCAAGCATTAAAACAACGCGGTCCACCGGCGCATGGCTCTCCAAAAGAGTCGGCAAAAACGCTGCACCTTTTCTGCCCTCGCGCAGCTCATCCTCAAAAACTGTCGTCCTGCCGCACAGTCCTTCCTCAATGATGCGGCAGCCTTTTCCATATAACTGCTGTTCGATCAGCCCTGTCCATCTTGTATCTCTGCCGTAGCGGTTTTTCGTTCCCGGTATCAATCCATAAGTATTGGAATCTCCAAAGCATAATATTTCTTTCACACTAGTCTCCTTTTCTCCGCCGTTCTGCCGCGGATCCAGTTTTTATATTAAATATGTTTCATCTTTATCTTTTTATTTCATACTATATTAATATGAATACTATGTTTTGTCAACAAAAAAATATGGTAACAGAAAACCCTATCCTTAACAGGATAGGGTTACAAATCCAACATTTACCAGACAGATCAGTACCAGCAGTGTCACTGCCAGCTTTCCGCCCGTCTGTTTTATTTTTTCTTCCACTGCATCTGCCATGCGGTAAATACAGAACATTGTCACAAACAACATTATAAAATACAACGTAATATAAACCCGCTCACCGGAAACATAGATCGTCGCCATAAATCCTAAGATCATACCGGCACCGAATCCGCATCCAAGCATAAGCAGTGCATAAATGTACTCCAGCGGCCGCTCCCCTAAAATAATCCAGAGTGCATATAACATCGCCGCCACCGTGACTGCAAGATACACCATCGGAAGCCAGGTAGAAAGCGCACCCCAGCTCCACTCCGTGATCTGCTCCGGCATAACAAACAGACCGGACAAACCCGGATAGGCGGTGCGCAATGCTGTCTGTCCAAATAAGATCAGAACCGGCAGTGCAGAAATGAGTGTCTTTTTATAATCATCTGTTTTCACATAGACAAGCATTGCAAGTACAAGCGTCACTGTCAGAAATACAGCATCGCAGTTTGCAATAAATACACGCTCGATACTGAGCAGGCCAAGATACAGTTTATCTCCAAATCCGTATGTCTCAAAAATCGGGAGATCCACAATACTGACCGCATTGCGCCCGGCATTTCCCGGACAGAGCAGGATCGAGATCAGCGTCGCCACATTGACAAGCACCATCCCTGCCAGATAAAAGCGGTTTCCCCGGATCACTTTCCGATCCGCCAGATCACTCCCTGCAGAATCCTGCATCAAAGATTCCTTCCGGTGTTTTCCGATGACCATGTAGATGCCATACAGAACAAAAACCACAAACAGAATTACCGCCACCTGTTCATGACTGCTTGCAATCAGGCAGACCAGCACGCCCGCAATGCCTTCCATTATTCCGATTTTCTTATGTATCATCATTTTTTTGAGAAGGACTCCGACAAAGAACATCCCCCATACCGGCCAGAAATAATTCACGGTGGTGGTAATCCAGCCGGCGGTCCCCATATCATGAAACGGATATAAAAGAATTGCCGCTGCCGCGCACCAGTTCATCCACTTTCCACCGCCAAATATCTTTGAAAGCAATATCGGGAAAGAAATAAAGAGCGCCAGATCAATAAGCCGCCACAAAAGCGGATACTTTATGATCTCTACCAGTAAAAACTCGATCACGAACCGGGATGTCCACGTCTCGTAACGCAAGATCAGATAATTCCACAATCCAAGTTCAGATGTCGCCTGTGAAAAGAAAACATCATCTCCCGCCATCGGCCGGATTCGCAGGTGATAAATAATCCCCACAAACGCCACAATGAAAAAAGGAATTAACTGACGCAGATCTGCCCGGACTTTATTCTGATTTTCCACGCATCCGGCTCCTATTCCTCAAACATATCGTCCATCTTTGTTCCACAGTTGCTGCAGAACGCTGCTCCCTGCGGCATTTTGGCACCACATTTCGGACATTCTGTGGCTCCCTGAAGCTTAAATACTTCTGCACGCATACGCTCGATCTCTCCGAGTGCCTCCGTAATCAGGAAAAAGTGCTCCTGTTCCGGTGTCTTTTCTTCGGTTTCCGCATTTTCCTCATCTTTGTGTTTCTCATAATATGCTTTTCCAAGTTCCGCATACTGTTTTTCCACGAAATCCTCTTTGGATCTGATATCCATCTTTAACTTTGCGATCTCAGACACATCCTTGGCCTTCTGCCCAACATCCTTACCCGCACTCACGATCGTCTCACTTAACTTATCAAAAAACTCCATACTGTGTTACCTCCCTAAACTTTCATCTAGTTAATCTCCCAGGCAATTATATTTTTATTATACTCTTTTGCCCAGAACTCTTCAATAAACATATTTGTCAAAACTCTGCTTTTGAAGCCCACCTGTTACTGTTCACACATACTGTGTGAGCAGTAACGATTACAGCCCATTTTAAATGCATCTTCGATGCATGGGGCTGTAATCTGGCATGATATAGTCTTTGGCGCACAGCTTGACAGCAAGTGTCAAGCTTGCGAGTGAACAGTAACGCCCACCTATCTCATACAGATATACACCAGGTATGCTGCATATAATGCAAGCAGCACCACACCTTCTTTTTTCTCTATATGAAGCCTGCTCCATGCAAACACCCATACAAGAATGCTTACCAGCACAAAAAGTATACTGTCCACCACATTTTCCATAATAAACGCTACCGGACTTATCGCTGCTGTCACTCCCAGAATAAACAGAATATTAAAAATATTTGATCCGATCACATTTCCAAATGCCATATCAACTTCATTTTTTCTTGCAGCTACCACAGAGGTGACAAATTCCGGCAGGCTGGTTCCCATTGCAACGATCGTAAGTCCAATCAGATTCTGGCTTAACCCGGCTTTTACGGCAATCGCTGACGCACCATCTACAACAAAATCCCCGCCAAATTTAATAGCCACTGCACCACCCACAATATATAATGCACATTTCCATGCAGGATAAATTTTATATTCACCGGAAGGATCTTCTGCTTCTGCCGATGCCGCATGCGCTTTTAATGCTGACCGTACCATCCATACCAAAAATCCAATAAAAAGAAGTAACAATATCACACCATCTGTTCTTCCTATCTCCATGCCGGAAATTCCCAGAACAAACAAAAGCACCGCGCACAGAACAGAAACTGGTATTTCTTTTTTTAATGTATCTTTCTGTACGATCAACGGTGCAAATAATGCACATGCCCCGCATACAAACATTAAATTAAAAAGGTTAGAACCTATCACATTGCTGACTGCCAATGCATTGTTACCGGCAACGGAAGCTGTTACACTGACAGCAAGTTCCGGCAGGCTCGTCCCCATTGCAACGATCGTGAGTCCGACAATCATAGACGGAATCCGCAGCGCCCTTGCAACGGAAGAACTTCCCTCAACAAAAAAATCTGCACCTTTGATCAATAAAACAAATCCCACCATCAATAAAGCTATTGACTGCATCATCGCCACCATACACATTTCCTCCTTCGTTTTTCCTGTTATTTATATCCTGTTATTTATAAAATTCCCAGATGTGTCAAAAGGATTCTGACACCGAGCAATACTAAGATCAGTCCGCCGGCAAACTCTGCTTTCTTTTCGTACTTGTTTCCAAAAAAGTTTCCGACATAAACCCCGCCTATCGAGATACAAAAGGTGGTGATTCCAATGATCGCGATTGCCTCCACGATCGGGTAATCTAAAAATGCAAATGTGATCCCGACTGCAAGTGCATCAATACTTGTCGCAACTGCAAGGACAAACATCTCTTTGATGTCAAGCGGTGCATCCATCTCTTTTACTTCAACGTCTTCCTTATCCGGCTTTACGGATTCCACGATCATTTTTCCACCAATAATTCCAAGTAATATAAATGCGATCCAGTGATCGATGCTTGTGATATACTTTTCAAACTGACTTCCTAAAAGCCATCCGACAAATGGCATCAATGCCTGAAATCCTCCGAAAAATAACCCGATCACAAGTGCCTGTTTTTTGTTGACCTTTCGCATCCCAAGTCCTTTGCAGATTGACACTGCAAATGCATCCATGGACAGCCCGACTCCCATCAGAAACAATTCAATAAAAATCGCCATCTTTTTTCACCGCTTTCTTTTTGTATCAGACATTTTCCGTGATATTTCCGCAGTTATTTTGTACTGTATGCGCCATTTCTGCAGTGATTTCCAATTTCCCTCATGTTTTTACTGATAATATTTATCTGTTAAATATGTCAAAAAAAGAGACTCCACGTATATTCCTGTACCGGATATCCCCGCAGATATCCTTACAAAAATATACATGAGTCTCATTCTTTAAGATTTGCCAGGTCCTTCTGGTGTGTGCCCGCCAAAAGGAAACCGGTATGTTGACAAATCACGCAATCACGCGAACTACTCCCTCACGGTTTCACAGACTGCTTCCCTTACAAACCAGCCTGTGCTTATCATAAGTTTTTCACTTATGCCAAACGCTGTTTTCACATCATATCTTATGCACCATGATTTGTCAATCAATGTTTTAATAAAAATACATTACCTTATGCAGCCCATGCTTTTTTAATCAGCCAAGCAATTCAAGAATCTCTTCTTTTGTGAAGCTTGCAGAATCCATTCCTTCGCCCTCGAGCACCTGCTCGGCAAGTTTCTTTTTCCGCTCCTGAATGTCAATGATCTTCTCCTCGATCGTTCCCTCTGCCACAAGTTTGTATACCGTCACGACATGCTTCTGTCCGATACGGTGCGCACGGTCTGTCGCCTGGTTCTGCACGGCAACATTCCACCACGGATCGTAGTGGATGACGATGTCCGCGGAGGTAAGGTTTAATCCGGTTCCACCCGCCTTTAAGCTGATACAGAATACCGGAACATCATCGTTATTAAAACTTTCCACCATCTGCATACGTTTTTCCTTATTTACAGAACCGGTCAGAAGATAGTAGTCGATTCCTTCTTTTTTCAGGCGCTCTGTCAGACGGTCTAACATGGATGTAAACTGCGAGAACAGAAGGATCTTGTGTCCTGCTCCGACTGCGTTTACGATCAATTCCATACACATGTCGGTCTTTGCGGATTCTCCATGGTAATCTTCCAGTAAAAGTCCCGGATCACAGCAGAGCTGACGCAGTTTGGTAAGTTCGGAAAGGATCTGCATCCTGCCTTTATGGAACTCTTTCTCATTCTGCTGGCTAAGCATTTCCTTCATCCTGGTCGCATAAGCATCATATAACTGCATCTGTTCGCCATCGAGTCTTGCGAATACATTTTCTTCGATCTTCTCCGGAAGGTCTTTTAACACATCCCCTTTCAGACGTCTTAAAATAAACGGACGGATCATGCGCTGTAAACGCTCCATCTTGTTTGCATCCTGATTCACAGCGATCGGAAGCTCGATCTCCTCCCGGAACTTCTGATAGGTATACAAAAATCCCGGCATCAGATAATCAAAAATACTCCAGAGCTCACTGAGTCTGTTTTCGATCGGTGTTCCGGTCAATGCCAGCTTGAATGCCGCAGTGATCTTTTTGACACCTTTTGCCGCCTGTGTGGACGGGTTCTTGATATACTGTGCCTCATCGATGACCTGAATCGCAAATACAAACTTCTGGTACACTTCGGCATCACGTTTTAACAGATCATACGAAGTAATAAGGATTTCTCCCTCTTTGCTGTGACGGATGATCGACGCACGATCCGGTACACTTCCGGCAACAATGACTGTTTTTAACTGTGGTGCAAAGCGTGTGATCTCTTTCTGCCAGTTGTAGACCAGAGATGCCGGACACACGATCAGGGAACGGCGCAGTTCCTTTTCCCCAGCCTGCATTTCTTGCTGTTCTGCCGTTAAAAGGCTGATGACCTGAAGCGTCTTTCCAAGTCCCATATCATCGGCTAAAATACCGCCGAATCCATTCTCACGCAGCGTCTTTAACCACAGGAATCCATTCTTCTGGTAACTTCTCATAATAGAATTCAGCGCTTCCGGCACTTCATAGTCACTGTCCTCGATCGTCTTCATGTTGCGGACCATGCCCTTGAACTCTTTATTTTTCTCGATCGAGAGAAGCTGATTGTTCTTTAATGCCGCGTCCAGATACATTGCGCGGTATTTTGGTACAATTAAAGTGCCTTTTTTGAGATTTGTCTCCGTCAGGCGCAGATCCTCGCTGACTTCCGCCAACGTACTTAAACCGTCCTCTTCAATATTTAAAAAGTCGCCGTTTTTCAAACGGATATACTTCTTTTTCCTGTCATATTTTGAGAGCAGGTAGGCAAGTTCCTCCCGTGACATCTCATCGGAATGAATTTTTAATTCCAGAAAATCACTTTTTAACGAGATACCCACGGAAACGGCCGGGGAAGATACCACCTTTAAATTGCGGAAATTTTCCGTTGTATAAATGGTCATAAATTCACCCAGTCTTCTCAATCCACCTGAAACTAACTGATACAACATCTCCTCATTGTTCTTCAGCACAAAGACTGTCTGGGACAGCGCATATTCATTGAAATACGGTTCCACAAGATTTTTGATGCGGAGTTCCTCTGCGAGATCGCGCACTTCACCCGGTGCGATCTTCTCGAGGACATTATATTTATCATCCCCGTAAGCTGCCATCAGTTTTGCACCTACCGTATTCATATCCTGTCTGTCTAAATAAAGTTCAAACTCAGGTTTCGGCGGCACATAAAGGCTCTCATCAAATCCTGCCTCTTTTTCCACTTTAAAATATTTTTTCAGTAATGGAAGCAGGTCGCGGCAGAACATGGCAAGCTCATCTGCAGCGATATAAGTCTGTCCTCCGGTCTGGCGGTGCAGAAATTCAAAAAATTCTCCGACCGTTTCTTTCATTCCTGCCGGACTGCGGTAGATCATATCCGCGTCATAGAAATAAAAATATTTTTCACCGATGATCACAGAATCATCTTCCAGCATCAGAAAAATACCGGAACCGCCCTGACGGATAATCAGCTTCGGACGCTTTTCTTCCGGTGAAAATGTATAGGTATCCTCCGGTAAAAATCCTACCTCCGCCTCAAACGGCATATCCCCGACTGCCTCAAAAAAGCGGTCAATTCCCACACTGTCTAACTCCATCGTGCGTTCATAACTGCCTGTATACGCATAATATGCATGGAACTGGCTCTGACGTCTTTTATCCATCTCCTGCTGTTCCATAAATGCGATCATACGTTTTGCAGATTCCGTAAATGCATCCAGATGATGATAAAACTCCAGTTTTTTACCGTAACGGACTTTTTCATTGATTTTAATCGAGTGTAAAAATGCAGAAATATTTTTGAGTACATATTTCTGCTCCATTCCAATCTTAAATTCCACCGTGGCATAACTGTATTCCATCTTGAAATAAGGCTCTAACTCCACCTTGCCGTAAATATTTTCCGGTAAAAGATAGGTGGAACCTGCACGCATGGAATAACGGTTTAACAGATTTTTTAATGAAGTATCCGTTTTTAACTCTTTTTCCGTGCGGATGTCCTTCTGCTCTGTCTTCTCGCTTACTCCAAGTTTTGCATTTAAGATATCTTTCGCCTGTCTGCGGTTCACATAGGCAAGCGCAACGGCTACACAATGTTTGCAGATGCCCTCATAGTTACAAAACGCCTCACAGTTGCAGCGGCTCTCTGAAACTTCCGCATATTCTTCATCTATCACAAGCCGGACATCGTAGTGATCCTCGACTGTTCCTTTTACTCTTCCAATTAATTCTGCCTTTGGAACGCCATCTTCCGTGTATACGTCATAGGAAAATTCCTGCACGAGTCCACGCTCATACAATTCCTTTCCCCGGCGGTATGCTGCGGGATATGCTTCCTGCTTAATGTCTGATATGGAAAACATGATTGCTGTGCTCCTCAATAGTATATTTTTTGCATCTTTCTATTGTAACATAAATTTGAGGATTCGGTTAGACTTTTTTCACTAAAATACAATCTTGATCTCCGTACCCACACCAACCTCACTTGTCAGCGTCATCTGCGCATCATGCTGCGCGACAATATGCTTTACAATGGCAAGTCCCAGACCTGTGCCGCCAGTGGATTTTGACCGGCTCTTATCGACACGGTAGAAACGCTCAAAGACGCGTTCCTGCTGTTCTTTCGGGATTCCGATACCGGTATCTTTTACGATCAGGACCGGTCTGGTATTTTCGATCGTAGTCACGATCGTGACACTGCCGCCTTTTTTATTATAACGGACCGCATTACTGCAAAGGTTAAAAAGCAGTTCCTCAAGCAGCGTCTTGTTTCCGTTCATTGGAACAGACGCCCCCTCTAAGTGCAGCGTCACCTCATTTTTATCTGCCTGCATCTGCATGGAATGAATGCACTGCTCCCCAAGATCATGCAGATCAACCGTCTCAAATTCAAGTTTTAAATCACTGTCATCTAATTCTGAAAGCTTTATAATATCGTTGATCAATGCCTGCAGACGCTCCGCACTCTTATGGATCTCATTTGCAAAATGCGCGGTATCCTCCCCGCCCGTCATTCCGCTTGCGATCAGTTCCGCATATCCGGAGATCGCAGTCAACGGCGTCTTTAATTCATGGGAAACGTTGGCTGTAAACTCCTGACGCATCTGCGCATGATTTAAAATATCCATATGCTGTTTTTTGATCATGGAAATAAACGGGCGCATTTCCTCGTAAACTTCCGTCTCATCCACCAGGATAATATTATCTGCCATTTTCCCGATCGGTGCCATGAGTCTTCGCGTCAGACGGTAAGAGTAAAATACACACATCAGAAATACCATCAGGCCGACCGCTAAGATCAGCCCTGACATCGTAGACACCAGATGATAAATACTTCCACTCTCTTTCGCAACACGCACAACGCTCCCATCTTCTTTTCTAAGTGCATAATAAAAGGTATGCTTTGACGACGTAGCTGAGACACGGATTGATTTTCCCTCGCCATTTTTTATGGCCTCCGCAATTTCCGGGCGTTCCTTATGGTTCTCCATGGAAGAAGCATCTTCCATACTGTCATACAGGACCGTGCCATCCGTATCCACGCAGGTGATGCGCAGCCCGTCATTTTCCAGTGAATATGTGATATCCTTCGAAAGTTCATTCGGACTGATCACCGAGACAACATGTGCACTTGCCTTTAAATCATCAAATATCTGTTCCTCCAGAATCTGATAAAAAAGAAACATAGAACAAACGGCAGTCACCACAATGGCGATTGCCGCAATCAACATAAAACCGGTATTAATTCTTTTTTTCATTCGATCATGTACCCCACATTCCGCACGGTCTTGATACAGCTTCCTGCTGCCCCAAGTTTCTGTCGCAGTGTTTTGATATGCATATCAACGGTACGGCTCTCTCCTTCGTACTCAAATCCCCATACCTGATCCATAATCTTGTCTCTTGATAAAACAATTCCCTGATTGAGCATCAGGTACTTTAACAATTCAAATTCTTTAAATGTCAGCTCACACAGCTGCCCTGCAACCGTAACGGCATGTTTGTCCATATCCATAAGGATATCTTCATGTATCAGCTGTGAATCTTCATTCATGCGGCTTGTTCTTCGAAGCAGTGCTTTCACACGGGAGATCAGCTCCATGACTCCAAACGGCTTTGTGATATAATCATCTGCTCCAAGATCAAGTCCCTTTACCTTATCAAGCTCACTTGTCTTTGCCGTTACCATAATAACCGGGACATCCGCGGTCGCCTTGTCTGCCCGGATCCTTGTTAAAATATCCAGTCCGTCTTCCCCCGGAAGCATGATATCTAAAAGGATCAGGGATGGGATATTTTTTTCCAGACGCTTAAAAAATGATGCGCTGCCCTCAAATTCTTCCACTTCATAACCGCTGTTTTTGAGCGCATAACGTTCAATTTCACGAATATTAATATCGTCTTCCACTATATAGATCGTTGCCATATTTTTCCTCAATCCCCATTTTTGCGCCCTTAAATCTGATATATCTTCTCGAACTCGTTTAACTGTTTTGTAAACTCTGCGCTCTCCTCTGCATCCAGCTGCTCGGTAAAACTGTGTTCCTCTAACTGGGTATCCTCTAACTGCATCATATATACCGCGATATTCGAACAATGGTCTGCAACACGCTCATAGTTCATTGCAAGATCTGACAATACAAGACCAAGCTCAATGGTACATTTCCCTTTTCTAAGACGCTTCATATGGTTTTTCTTTACTGTCTTGTTTAACTCATCAATGACTTCTTCTAACGGTTCTACCGTACGCGCAAGTGCCTCATCACCCTCCACAAATGCGTTCGTGGTACGCTCTAAGATATCACGGAGTGCTGTGCTGTATACCTTCATTTCTTCCTTTGCTTTCTTGGAAAATACAGCGCCCTCTTTATACATCTGCTGTGCATTTTCCACCACGTTGATGGAATGGTCGGAAATTCGCTCAAAATCTGTCAGGCAGTGAAGCAGTGATGTTACCTTCAGACTGTCTTTGTAAGATAAATTCTGGCTGCTTAACTTCGTTAAGTATGCACTGAGTTTGTCATCATAGGTATCCACGATGTTTTCTTTTGCAATGACATCCTCGATCTTTTCTTCGGAGTACTCATCCAGTACAGTCATCGCCTCTAAAAATCCTTCGTGTGTGATCTTTGCCATCTGGTTTGCCAGAGAGTGACACTGCTCAATGGCAAATGCAGGACTACTTAAGAAGCGGTCGTCTAAGATCACAAATACATCCTCTTTCTGATTCTGCTCCTCTGCTGTTTTCGGGATCGTCAAGTAAGCCAGCTTCTCTAATCCCTTTGTAAACGGCAGTAAAACAAGAGTCGCGAACACATTAAATATGGTATGGATCATTGCGATTCCCGCTGCTCCAACGACCTCATTGGTAAACTCAAATCCGATCAGCGCATTGCCTGTATAAAACAATACCAAAAACAAAATCGTACCGATTACATTGAAATAAAGATGTACAAATGCCGTTCTCTTTGCACCTCTGTTTGCCCCGATTGCTGAAATCATTGCCGTCACACAGGTACCGATATTCTGTCCCATAATGATCGGGATCACAGAACCATAGGTAAATGCTCCTGTTACAGACAGTGCCTGTAAAATTCCGACCGATGCAGAGGAACTCTGGATGATCGCAGTAAGTACAGCTCCTGCCAATACACCAAGGAACGGATTGTGGAACATCGTTAAGATATTCGTAAATTCCGGCACATCTGCAAGCGGTTCTACCGCCCCGCTCATGCTCTCCATACCGTACATCAATACTGCAAATCCAAGTAAGATCTCACCGATATCTTTTTTCTTGTCGCTCTTTTTCGACATACAAAGTATGATACCGATCATTGCAAGGATCGGTGAGAAGGAGGATGGTTTTAACATCTGGATAAAAAAGTTATCCCCCTGCAGTCCACTTAAGCTCAAAAGCCATGACGTTACCGTTGTTCCGATATTTGCACCCATAATGATGCCGACTGCCTGTGACAGCTTCATAATACCGGAGTTCACAAAACCAACCACCATAACCGTCGTCGCCGATGACGACTGGATCACTGCGGTTACACCTGCACCAAGCAACACTGCCTTGATCGGGTTTGATGTCAGAGTCTCTAATATCTTCTCTAATTTACCTCCTGACATCTTCTCCAGTCCGGCACCCATTACATTCATTCCGTACAGGAACAGTGCCAATCCGCCAATGAGGGTCAGTACTCCAAAAATATCCATCTCAATCTCCTTTTGTATGCCGCTTTTCTTATTCTTTACGTTTTTTTGACATATAATTTATTTATACAGCATTTTTCGTCATTTTGCAATTAGCATAAAAAGGAGTATGTAAATTCGCCGTCAACTTTATGTAAAATCTATGTAAAATCTCAAAGAAACCATTTATTTTTGTCTATTTTTAATTTTCATGCTGTCCGGTAATGGAATAGATCACCCACTCCGCAATATTGGTCGCATGGTCTCCGATACGCTCAAAATATTTTGCAACCATCAGCATATCCGTTGCCTGCTCCCCATTTTTTACATTCTCATTGATCTTTTTGATGAGCTGCTGTTTGAACTGGTTGAACAGATCATCCACCACATCATCTTCTTTGATGACCCAGTGTGCCATATCCATGTCTTTCTGCACGAATGCATCCACACTCTTGATGACCATGTCAGTTGTTTCTTTTGCCATTTCCTTGATCAGGTCAAGATTGATCGGATCCCCGGTTTCATAAGCGGCGTCCGCCATCAGTATCGTCATTTCCGAAATATCGGATGCATGATCCCCGATACGCTCCATATCCGTGATCATTTTCAGTGCTGCTGAGATCAGGCGGAGATCTTTTGCCACCGGCTGCTGCTGCAATAATAATTTCATGCAGAGGCTTTCAATATCGCGCTCCTGATGGTCGATCTCCTCATCAAAGCTGATCGCTTTCTGCGCTTTCTCCACATCCTGTCTGACCAGTGCCGAACATGCCATCTCGATCGCCTGCTCGATCAGGCTTCCCATCTCAATCAATTCATCGTTCAATACCTGAAGCTGTCTGTCAAATCTGTTTCTCATGATTTTCCACTTCCCTCTTTCTTTTCCTGTTATAGATTGCTCTACATTTCTACACTTTTTTCTGTATGTCATGGCTGACCCAGCCCGCAGTATCATCCAAAACGTCCGGTGATGTAATCCTCTGTCCGCTTATCCTGCGGCACGGAGAATAACCGCTCTGTCTCACCCGACTCGATCACTTCCCCTAACAGGAAAAATACGGTCTTATCAGAGACACGGACTGCCTGCTGCATATTATGTGTTACCATAATGATCGTGTACTGTTTTTTCAGTTCAATGACAAGATCCTCGATCTTTGATGTTGAGATCGGGTCAAGTGCTGAAGTCGGCTCATCCATTAAGATGACTTCCGGGTTCACAGCAAGTGCCCTGGCGATACAAAGTCTCTGCTGCTGTCCACCGGACATGCCGAGCGCACTTTTTTTCAGACGATCCTTTACCTCATCCCAGATCGCCGCATCCCGCAGGGATTTTTCCACGATCTCATCCAACTTTGCCTTAGAGCGGATACCGTGTGTTCTTGGTCCATATGCGATATTATCATAGATACTCATTGGAAACGGATTCGGTTTCTGGAATACCATTCCGACACGTTTTCTTAAAATGTTGACATCCATGCCGTTGTAAATATCCTCTCCATCCAAAAGAACGCTGCCGGTGATCTTACATCCCTCGACCAGATCGTTCATTCTGTTTAAACTCTTCAAAAAGGTGGATTTTCCGCAGCCGCTCGGTCCGATAAATGCAGTAATCTCATTCGATGCGATCGACATATTGATATTTTTTAGTGCATGAAAATCACCATAATATAAATCCAGGTTTGAAATTTTAAATTTTTCTGCCATGTTTTCTCTCCATTCTACTGTTTCGGTGCTTCAAATTTTTTTGCGATCAGGGAGGATACCCCGTTGATGATCAGTACCACGACAAGAAGTACAACTGCTGTCGCATAAGCCTCATTTGTATGCATACCCTCACGAGACAGCGAATACATGTGAATTGCCAGCGTACGTCCGGAATCGAAAAATCCCGCAAGGTTCGCAACTGTACCTGATGTATAAATGAGTGCCGCCGTCTCTCCGACGATTCGCCCGATTGCTAAGATAATGCCGGATAAAATACCCGGGATCGCACTCGGAAGCACAATTTTAAATATGGTACGCAGTTTTCCTGCACCGAGTCCGAAACTCCCCTCACGGAATGAATCCGGTACGCAAAGAAGTGCTTCCTCCGTCGTTCTCATGATGACCGGGAGTACCATGATTGCAAGCGTCGCTGCACCTGCCATCATTGAGTAGCCCCATTTTAATGCTGTCACGAAAAACAACATACCAAAGAGTCCATAAATAATAGAAGGAATACCGGAAAGTGTCTCCGCCGTCACACGGATGATCCCGACTAACTTGTTTCCCTTTTTTGCGTATTCCACGAGGTAGATCGCTGCGCCCACACCAAACGGTACGGATAACAAAAGCGCCAGCACCGTCATAAACAGTGTGTTGATCATCGCCGGGAGCATCGACACGTTATCCGAATTATAAGTCCATGCAAACAGCGATGGTTTTAAATACGGGATACCGCGGATTAAAATATAACCCACCAGAAATACCAGGACACCCACAGTCAGCACTGCTGCGACAAGTACTAAAAGCAGCAATAAGAATGAGCCCGGATGTTTCGTATATGATTTGATCTTATCTTTGAAAGACTGCTGATTGATCGCAGCAATCTCAGTTTCCATATGTTTTTCCATCTTAATCTCCCCTTTCTAATTGTCCTTTGTGCGTCTTTTTAAAATAGAGAAAGAGACATTGATGATGAGGATAAACACAAACAGTACCACACCGGTTGCGATCAGTGCTTCTCTGTGAAGATCCGTTGCGTATCCCATTTCCATTACAATATTTGCCGTTAAGGTACGGACACCTTTAAAAATACTCGATGGAACCCGCGCCTGGTTTCCGGCTACCATCATAACTGCCATCGTCTCACCGATTGCACGTCCGACACCGAGCACGACTGCTGCCATGATACCGGATTTTGCTGCCGGAACGATCACGGTAAAAACACTTCTCTCATGGGTTGCTCCAAGTGCAAGTGCTCCCTCGTAATAGCTGTTTTCCACCGCACGGATCGCAGACTCTGACACACCGATAATGGTCGGCAGGATCATGATTCCAAGCAGGATCGAAGCGGTTAAGATACTGTTTCCATTTCCTTTAAAATGTTCTCTGATAAACGGCACCAATACGACCAGACCGAAAAATCCATATACAATAGAAGGGATGCCTGCTAAGAGATCCACGATCGGTTTTAAAATGCGGTACAGTTTTTCCGGACAGAAGCGGGCCATAAAGATTGACATCAGTATTCCAACCGGGACTCCGATTAAAAGTGCTCCTCCGGTTACATAAATACTTCCTAAGATCATCGGAAAGATTCCGAATATATTATTGGTCGGTTTCCATACTTTTCCCGACAAAAACTGCCATACACCGATTTTCTGCATTGCCGGAAATCCGTTTGCAAACAAGAACACACAGATTAAGGCTACCGCGATAATGGATATGACTGCCGTAAAGAGGAAAACACCTTCCATTACTTTTTCTTTGATATGATTCATTATTTTTCTCCAGACTGATAAAAAGTTGTGTACGTTATTTATGTAAAGACCGGCAGAGTAACTGTCTCTCCCGGTCTTTACCTGATGTTTTATAATAAGGAATTCTATGAAATATGTTGTTTGTATCTGTCTGTATTACTCTGTAACGCCATCCCAGGATGTAATTTCGCCTGTGTAGATGCCTTTGACTGTATCTTTGGAAAGATCTGCAGTCGGGTTGTCGTTGTTTACGATGACTGCGATACCATCCATTGCGATCACGGCTGCTGTTAAGCCGCCCTCTGTCTCAGAATCTTTTAATTCACGGGAAGCCATACCGATATCACAGGTTCCATCCATAGCTGCTGTCATACCTGTGGTGGAATCGCTTTCCTGGATCTCGATCTCTGCACCGCTGTTGACTGCGACATATGCCTCTTTTAATTTTTCCATAACAGGTGTTACGGAAGAAGATCCTGCTACAACAACTTTTCCGCTTGCGCCGTTTGACTCGAATGCTGCTGCACCGTCATCTACCGGGATGTATTTATTATCAGAAATAACTGCCTGTCCGTCTGCACTCATGATAAAGTTGATAAAATCCTGTGCCACATCGCTTGGTGTTCCTTTGGTTGCAATATTAAATGGTCTTGCGATCGTGTAATCTCCGCTCTTGATATTATCTACGGTAGCTTCTGCTCCATCGATGGAAACTGCTTTTACACTGTCGTTTAGGGAACCAAGTGATACATATCCGATGGAGTATTCATCACCTGAAACTGTTGTTAACATAACGTCGGTACTGTTTGTGATGATTGCTTCATCGGTTGTATTATCAATTTTCTCACCGGCATCATTTTTCTCTTCCACACCGAACAGCTCGATGAATGCTCCTCTTGTACCGGAACCATCCTCACGGGATACAACGTTGATGTACTCGCTGTTGTCAAAATCTCCGGTTGCTGCTGATGCTGAATTTGCAGCTGTCGTATCTGGTGTAACATCTGCTGACTGATCTGCTGAACTGTCCGCTGCATCTGCACTTGCATCTGTATTTGTATCTGCTCCGGCATTTGCACTTGCATTTCCACTGTTGCCACAGCCTGCGATCATGCTGGCTGCCATCATACCTGTTAATAACATACACATTACTTTCTTTTTCATTTTCTTAATCCTCTCTTTTTTCAATTTGCAGGGCGTCCATCCTGCTGTTTTCTTTTCATTTCCTTTTGACAGTTTTTACTTTACGGCACTTATGTAAAATACATGAGAGAGGTTTGGTAAAATGTATGTAAAATAATGGTAAACGTTTCGCTTACTTTTTCTCGATCTGTCTGCGCAGTTCCAACATCTGATTGTCTACTTTTGCGATCACATCGGAATAATCTTTGGTTGCACGCTCCACATTTTCAATCTGTCCGGCATTTTTCTTATAACACATCTGATTATCAAGCTCTGCCCAATAGTCCATGGCAAAAGAACGGATCTGTATCTCCACTCTTATTTCCTTTGTCTTTTCCAGATAAGTGACCGGAATACCCACGATCAGATGGATACTCTGGTAACCGCTCTTTTTGGGATTTTTCACATAATCCTTTTCTTTGAGCAGCGTGATGTCCTTCTGCTTTTTTACATAATCTGCCACACGGTAAATATCATCACAAAAAAAACAGACGACGCGGATCCCGGCAATATCGTTTAAAGTATCTACCGCAGCCTGAAACGTTACTTCCCTGCCCTTTCGCATCAGCTTTTTGGCAATACTGTCCGTCTGTTTGATCCGTCCCGTCATAGTACGAATAACCTGACGGTCAAACTGCTCCGTCAGGTCCGCATTGATCATTTTTAATTTTGCCTGCACCACATCCATCGCATATGCGTAAGAAAGTCTTACCATAGGTGCTTCGATCTGTTCTTTTAATTGTTTTTCCATGAGCAAGGTATCTGCTCCCGCTAAAGTCTCTTTTATTCCTATGCTTTTTTTCTGATTTTTAGAATCTTTCTTCGGCAAAATCCATATCTCCTATTTCGTAATCATCCTCATATCCATAGTCATAGTCATCATAATCATTTTCCGTTTCCGCTTCGAACTCATCCCAGGTCCTGCTTACCGCCAAAGAACGTTTTTCCCCTCTCTGCATTGTCTGTGACTGGATCTTAAAAATAACAAACCCGATCACAAACATTGACGCGATCACGATAACACCCGCTTTTGAAGTGTGGAAAATCTGTGTGGAAATACCCATGAGCATTGTTCCCATAAAGGATGCTCCTTTTCCAAAAATATCAAAAATGCCAAAATACTCACTTGATTTTTCCTTTGGTATAATCTTTGCATAATAAGAACGTGACAATGCCTGGATTGCTCCCTGAAATACACCAACAAATGTTGCCATCATCCAGAACTTCCATGCCGCATCCAGCCAAAGTGCATAGACTGCAACCAAAAAGTATGCTCCGATACAAACCGCGATCAGACGGGCTGTTTCAAATTTCTGTGCCAGTTTTCCAAAGATAATGGCACAGGGAAATGCGACGATCTGTGTCAGAAGCAGTGCAAGAAGAAGACTTGTATCACTGATTCCAACATCCTTTCCGTAAGAAGTTGCCATTTCAATGATCGTGTATACACCATCTATATAGAAGAAAAATGCAACGAGAAAGAGAAACACTTTTTTGTCCTTTTTGATCTCACCACATACAGTCCCCAATCTTTTTATGGTTTCTTTTACTCCGTTTACTTTTGTCTCCACATAATAATTCTGCTTATAATTTTTTAAGAGCGGGATTGTGACAACTGCCCACCATAAGGCATTGATGATAAATGCTCCTGCTGTCGCTACCGTACCGCTGATTCCAATATAATCCGCTCCAAAAATCAATGCCAGACTGACAACAAAAGGCACACAGCTTCCTATATATCCCCATGCGTATCCCTGGGATGACACGTCATCCATGCGCTCATCCGTCGTCACATCCACGAGCATAGAATCATAAAAAATAAGGCTGCCGGAAAACCCGACTTTGGTGATCACAAATACAACCAGAAATAAAATGGCACTTTTCGGAAGTGCAAGTGCGGCACACCCAAGAACACCGATCAGCATAAACAGCGTAAATAAAGGTTTTTTCCGGTTCTTTCCATCTGCAACCGTTCCGAGCACCGGCCCTAATATTGCCACGATCAAAGTGGAAATAGAGATCGCATAGCTTAAATATGCGGTGGAGTCCGAAGCGGATATGCCATTTCCGGCTGCCATGTTTTTAAAATAGATCGGTATGATCGTGGACACTAAAAGCGCAAAGGCAGAGTTGCCTACATCGTACATTACCCAGTATTTTTCAAGTTTATTTAATTTCTGTTTCATGTTTTTCCCTCCTGTTTTGCAGGATAAAATCAAAGATCTCCTGATAATATCTGCACCTGGTCTGATAGTCCGCATTAAAAATTTCATGTTTGGAAGCCGGCATGCAGACAAGCGCTGCCGTCTCCACACGATTTTCAAAAACTGCGATCGCACGATTATCCACCATTTGGTCATTCCCTGCTATAAAGATCAAAACCGGAATTTTAATCCGCTCCAGATTCTTTTTCCGCATCAGCGTTTCTGTTGCACACATCGCTGCCAAAAGCCATCCATAAGTACTGCCATTGGTCTGATATCTGGAATTTTTCAGCCTCTTTTCAAAAATATAATCATAGCGCTCTCTTGAAATACAGCTGCTGTGTTCAAAATCCGGCCTGCTGTCAAACCCTGTCTGTCCCGCTGCATAACGTTCACCTCTTTTGGTTCTCACATAAAAATCAGCTGTCATTTTTGCCACCCACCACGGATACTTTCCGGTCTGCATCCGAAACATCGGTGAAGAAAGGATTGCACGTTCAAATACTTTCGGATGTTCCTCGATATAACGCGCCGCGACCGCACCTCCCATGGAATGTGCAAATAAGATGCGGTGCCGCTCCATCCGGTAATTCATTTTTTTCATAAAGCAGTCCAGATCTTTGATATAATCTTCAAAATCACGGATATATACCTTCTGGTCATCCGAAACCTCACGTTCTGAATAGCCGTGCCCGCGGTGCTCTAAGATATAAACGGAACAGCCATGCTGCAGAAAATAATAAATAACCTCGTTGTACTTTTCTGCAAACTCGCTGAATCCGTGTGAGATCACAATACAGGTATCCGCCCCCGCTGCCAGATATTGCTGATAAAAAATGGCCGCCCCGTCATAACTGTGAAAATAAGCATACTTCTGACATTGCTTCAGGTACGGTTCCACCAGATTTTTCTGCCAGGTCAGATACCCTTCGTCTGCAAAATACAGACTGCCTGCCGCATTCATAACGCCGCCATTTCTTTATGCTTCAACAATTTCACCAGCTCCGGTGTCAATTTCCCATCACTGTACTCTTCCGCAATTTTTTTGCCGCGGTCCGGGTAATTTGTGATCATTGCATCGGCACGCGCCGCACAGACGAGCCGCATATATTTTTCCTCATTTACAGTCCATACATGGACTTTCTTTTTCTGCCTCCTGCACTCTTCCATAAATCCTTCATACTGAATGTTGTAAAGTGCCGGGTGCAGTGCATCCGCTCCCACCACATACGAAGCATAACTGACCGGATTGATGATTCCATCGCTGTATAACATTCCTGTCTCTGCTTCCGGATTGATCTCTTTGATCTTTTGTATGGTATAGTGGTTAAAGGAGGAAAAAATCACACGTTCCATGAGTCCCATCCGCTCTGTGAGATCTAACACACGCGCCTCAATTTCCGGATAAAACACGACTCCTGTCTTGATTTCCACATTGATGGTCAGATCTGTCGGTTTTATCAACGCATAGACTTCCTCTAACGTGGGTATCTGTGCATGTTCATACTCCGGATGTGTACGGTTAAAATTATGTTTGATCAGCTTCGCGTAGGTATAATCTTTTACCCAGCCGCTTCCATCACTCACTCGGTCGATCGTTTCATCGTGGATGACAACAAGTTCTCCGTCTTTTGTGAGCTGCACATCCAGTTCAATTCCATCTGCGCCAAGCTCTACCGCTTTCTCAAAAGCTGCCATTGTATTTTCCGGTGCATAACCGCTTGCACCGCGGTGTCCCCACACGAGTGTTCTTTCCATCTCTTCTCCATTCCTGCCGGTTTCTTCCATCTGCGCACTAAATCCGCCTGCCCGGCATCGATTCTTTTATTTCTCTCATCTTTACCCTATATCCTAAGCGGATATTGTAAAATGGGTGTGGGGGTTTATGTAAAAAATGGGTAAAAAAATACAGAACCACGTTTTTGTGATTCTGTAATATACCTTATAATGTTGTTGGCACAAATAGTGCGTTCAGGTTTATTGATTGACAAATTGCGCAAAGCCGTGCCTGTTTTGTTCCGTTGTCCGAAAATAAGAAAAGCTAAGCCTGCCTGTTTTACTTTTTCTCGGAGTGACGTGAACGGCGTTCAACGAGCCATCCTTGGCTCGAGAAGCCTTGTTCTGCCATCCGTGGCAGAACATCACTGTGGATAGACAGGCAGACTAAGATTTTCTAATTTTCTCCCAAAGTCACAAAAGCATTCTCGGCTTTGCGCAATTTGTCAGCCGCCAGGTTGTGAAGCACTATTTGGTTTTAACATCATATATTTTGATGCCGGAATTCCTTTAATCCTTATGCGCTGCCTCATAAACGTTATAGCATGCCGCTGCCCCGATCACAAGCACTGCGCCAATGACTGCCGTGCGCCCGATTGTCTCACCGCAGAAGATCGCAACTAAAATTGGATTTAAGATCGGCTCTAATGTAGAAGTTAAGGATGCCGTGACCGGCGAAACACGATCCAAGCCCCTCGATAAAAAGATGTAGGATAATCCAAACTGGATCACACCGAGAAGGATAATACAGATCCATGCCTTCGCAGAATGATCGGTCTCCCCCAAAAACGAAGGCAGTCCGATGCTAAGGCTGATCACATGGGATGCCAGCAATGACGATTCAAAATCAGCTCCCGGAAAACCTTTCATCATCATAACCAGCGCATAGGTAAATCCCGAAAATACCGCAAGCAGATTTCCCGCCATTCCCCCGGCGCTCAGGGAATCTAAAAAGAAGCATAAGATACCGGCAAACACGACCGCACATGCCACCACTGCCGCTTTTTTCGGTTTCTTCTTATATAATGCCCACATCAGCAGAATCACAAAGATCGGTTCTGTAAACTGAAGCACGATCGCATTTGCCGCCGTCGTCATCTTTGTCGCTGAAACAAATGTCAATGCCATGACTGTGTTGCAGACGGCTCCAAACAGTACCGTCTTGTTCCATACAAATTTTCGTTTTGTGATGACCATATACGATGCGATCAGCATAAATGAAAAAATACTGCGGATTCCCTGGATCGTGATGGAACTCCACGGAATCGACTTTATCAGAACACCTCCAGTGCTGAAACATACTGCTGAGAGCAGCACATAGATGGTTCCCTTCATACTTTCTTTATCTAATTGTTTTTCCTGCATTTTATTCTCCCTCCCATTTTACCGCATTCCCAGCGCAAGCAGCACAAGTACCGCGAGAAAAATGATATTTGCCAGATGAAACCACAACAGATAATACCCCTTCGTGCGGTTATAATTATGCGCATATATTTTATAGGAGATCAGGCTCGCCATGGAGGCGATCAGTGTGCCAAGTCCCCCTAAATTTACACCAAGCAAAAGCTGCTTTAAATCACCCGAAAAACCGGACAATAACAGTGCCGCCGGAACATTGCTGATCACCTGGCTTGTGGCAATTCCCACCAGAAGTTCCCTTCCGTTAACCAGTGAATGCAGTACTTCCTGAAACGCCGGCAGCCGTCCGATATTTCCTGTAAAAATAAAGAAAGCGATAAACGTAAAGATCAGGCAGTAATCCACCTGCCCCAGTACTTTTCTATCTGATAAAAACACAGACACAGCCACCGCCGCAAGCAAAATATAATACGGCAGGATCCTTGCCACGACCAAAAGCGCCATAAGGAATAAAACCGCATACATGCCGGTCAGTTTTTTGTTCATTTCCTTTTTTTCTTCCGAAAAATGACAGTCTGTCAATCTGATTTTTCTTTTTCTTGCACTTAAAACGAAAATCGTCAGGGCAAGCAGCACACCGGAAACAACCGTATACGGAAGCATCAAGACAAGAAACTCCCCAGCATTCATTTCTGAGAGATTATATAAATACAAATTCTGCGGATTTCCAATCGGAGTCAGCATACTTCCAAGGTTCGCCGCTATGGTCTGAAGCACGATGACCGGCACCATAAGGCGCTCCTGCCCGCATTTTTGCAGCGTGAGAAGTGCAAACGGAACAAACGTCAAAAGCGCAACATCATTGGTAATGACCATGCTTGAAAAGAAACACAGAAAAACAAGAACAAATGCCAGCTGCGCCGTATTTTTCGTATGCGCAAGAAGCCGCCGCCCGATCCCATCAAAGATTCCATTATTCTGCACGCCCGCCATAATGATCATCAGCGAGAGCAGGATCCCAAGCACACGAAAATCAATATAATCGATATATGCCTGATCCGGATGCACAAAAAAAGCTGACATTACCGCTAAAATGGCTGCAACGACCAGCACCGTTTCTTTTTTAACAAATACTATCATTTTCTCTTTCATATGTATGACACCACCCATAAAACCTACCTGTCTATTCTAATCACTTTCCCCCCGGATGTAAACTAAAAAAATGCGCATGATTCGTCTGCTTCTGTACACACTATAAAATAACAGACACATAGCTATGTAAAATCACATTTGCTATGTAAAATCAAACTTTTGTATATGAGTGAATCAATAAAATGCGTGAATATAGCGCAAGAATGGAGCATATGATGTACACCCCAGTTACACTTCCGGTCACAAATGAATACGGTTATTTTGAAATACGGTTAGAGAGCATCGGCGGTCTCGGCGCAAATCTCTGCGGAAAAATGCTCGGCGAGCTCGGTGCCTTATACCTTTCCTTAAATTCCTTAAGTTTTTCCAGCTACGGTTCCGAGAAACGTGGTTCGCCGGTAAAATCCTATATCCGCTGGAGTCCCGCTTCCCATCCACTGCGCATCAACAGCCCGGTATTACAACCGCATGTACTTGGCATTTTTCACGAAGGGCTGATCGGGACTTACCCAGTATTAGACGGGATTTCCGCCGACACAAAAATTGTTTTAAATACACCTTTATCCTGTGATGAAGCGGCAGAAAAATACAATATTTCCACTGGAACGCTGTATTGTCTGGACGCACTCTCCATCGCCATGGAATCCAGATCCCGCATTAACATGGTTATGCTCGGTGCGATCGCCAGAGCGTGTCCTTTTATCCCGATGGATTCCATTGAAACACTCTGCAAAAATACTATTGGGAAAAAATATCCGGCACTGATCGGGGCAAATCTGCAGGGTTTAAAAATGGGGTATGAAAAAACAGCTGAAAAAAAGATTCCGGACAGAACTGTTTCCCCTTCTCTCGCAAAAGAAACTTATATCTGGGGCTACAAAAACGCCCCGATCGGCGGGATCAATACACGCCCCGGCAGCACGGTATCAAATGACCTTTCCCCCTCCCGCGAAGGTTATATTCCCCTCTTTTTGCAGGATCGGTGCATCAACTGCGGACTCTGTGATTCTACCTGTCCGGATATGGTATTTCAGTTTGCACCGGGAACTTATAAGGGGAAAGAGGCAATGGTCAACCAGGGACTTGATTACAGACACTGCAAAGGCTGTCTCCGCTGCGTGGATGTCTGTCCGACTCACGCTCTGGTAAAAGCAGAAGAAAAAGATTACCCGGACAAGCCGCATTCCATGCCGGATCAGGATCTGCTGCCAGACTCTGTCCGGTACCAGAAGACCGGCGCAAATTCCTGGATCACCAGTGATTCTTATCTTGATGAAAAACGTATTGACGGAGGTATCGTATAATGTCAGATCAGCAACAACCAACAACACAGGCTTTTCCATCATCGGATCAGCAGCAATCATCAACACAGGCTTTCGTAAAGAAAACCGCTGCCCAGCGCAAACTTTACGAAAGTGGAAATGAGCTTGCCGCCTACGCTGCAAAGCAGATCAATTATCATATCATGGGATATTATCCGATCACCCCCTCCACGCAGATTGCGGAAAATCTCGATCTTTCGGGTGCAAGAGGCGAGCACAACATCCGGCTGATCGCCGCCGAGGGAGAACACAGTGCCGCCGGTATCTGTTACGGTGCTTCGGCGGGCGGCGGACGCGTATTTAATGCCACCAGCGCCAACGGTCTGCTCTATGCCTTAGAGCAGTTTCCGGTTCAGTCCGGCACACGCATGCCGATGGTCATGAATGTCGCCTGCCGTACTGTCTCCGGTCCTCTGTGCATCAAAGGTGATCACAGCGATATCATGTATCTTTTAAATACCGGCTGGATCATTCTGTTTGCGGATGACCCGCAGATGGTCTACGACTTCAATCTGATTGCCTTAAAACTTGCCGAAAAAGTCAATCTCCCGGTTGTCGTTGCCTTTGATGGTTTCTTTACCAGCCATCAGAAACAAAAATGCATGGTCTTTTCTGAAGATGAAACCGTACAGCACTTTATCGGGAAAAAACTCTCCTGTGACAATCCCGAAATCTCCGCTTTTGCCGGAAATGACTCCACCGGGGAGAATCGTTTTTACAGTGTACTCGACCTGAATCACCCGGTCTCTGTCGGCTCCTATATGAATGAACCGGACATTATCAACAACAAATATCAGCTTTTTCTCGCCATGGAAGAAACACGAAAAAAACTTCCCATGCTGTTTGATGAGTTCGCCTCCCTCTCCGGAAGAATGCATACTTTTTGCCGCGGATATCTGTGTGAAGATGCAGATATTATCCTTTTTCTGCTCGGTTCCTCTTTTCACCCCGCCACAGTTGCAGCAGATACGCTGCGCAAAGAGGGCATCCGCGCTGGCGTCGTCACATTAAATGTGCTTCGTCCATTTCCATCTGACGAATTACGCCATCTCTGTATGCATGCAAAGACGATCGTTGCCGCAGACCGTCAGGACAGCTACGGCGCCGGCGGCGGAAATATGTCCTTAGAACTGCGCGCCGCCCTGCAGGATATCACGGATTCCACACACCCGATCCGGGTACTGACCCGCATTTACGGACTTGGCGGGAAGGATTTTTTTGTGGAGGATGCTGTTGCACTGTTTCGTGAGGGACTTTCGACTGATGCCAGGGCCTTTGATTACTATGGCATCACGCCGGGTACGACAGAAAATTGCCCACAGCCACAGTATTATGCACCCCTCACCAAAGATCGCCAGTCCCCCGGTGTCACAACCTGCACTTTCGATCCTGCAACCGGAAAAATGCTTGTAAAAGGTGGATTGATCAAAGACGCCACCGCCATGCCCAAGCGGATCGCCCCGGGAATCGGAACCTGTCCCGGCTGCGGTATACCGGTCAACTTAAATCTGCTGTTAAAAGGGATCGAAGGAAATGTGGTCTTTCTGTTCCAGACCGGCTGCGGCATGGTGACAACCACTGCCTACCCAAAAACGGCATTCCGCATCCCATATATCCACAACCTGTTTCAAAATGGAGCTGCTACTTTAAGCGGTCTGGTGGAAGTATTTGAGGAACGGCAAAAACGCGGGGAATATCCCAAAGGCGAGATCACATTTATCATGGCAAGTGGTGACGGCGGCATGGATATCGGCATGGGTTCTGCACTCGGAACGGCACTGCGCGGACATCATCTGCTCTTATTTGAATATGACAACGGCGGATATATGAACACCGGTTACCAGCTTTCCTACTCTACCCCGATGGGTGCGAAAAGCTCCACCTCCCACCTCGGAAAAACACAGTACGGAAAGACCTTTTTCCACAAAGACATGCCCCAGATCATGGCCGCGGCCCACCTCCCCTATGTGGCAACCGTCGCCGAGTCGAACCCACATGATTTTATCAAAAAGGCTGCAAAAGCAGCTGCCTATGCAAGGGAATTCGGCACCGCCTATGTAAAAGCGCTCTCCGCCTGCCCGCTCAACTGGAATGACCGTCCGGACACAGAACGAAAAGTCATTGCTGCCGCCGTAGACTGCTGTTATTTTCCGCTCTATGAAATCGAACGCGGCATCACATCACTGAGCTATGATCCAAAAAAATCGCATAAAAAAATCCCCGTCACGGAATGGTTTTCCATGATGGGGCGCACGAAACATCTTGCCACCGAAGAATATAAATCGGTTGCAGACCAGATTCAGGCAGAAGTCGACAGACGCTATGAACGCCTGGCAGCATGTGCCGAACATCCGCTATTGTAATTTTTACGTCAACGATTTGACCACCGACACAATTCCTGCGATTACAAGCAGTATCAGTGCAATATAAACCAGTCCTGAAACAAATAACCCGATCAAAAACAACGGGAAGATAATGATCGTAAATAAAACTTTTAAGATCCCCCAGGATGCCTTGAAAGCAAACAGGATCAATTTTCCAAATACGGCAAACATTAAAATAATAAACAATGCTGTTAACATAGTCTTTTCTCCTTATCATGCAGATTTTTCATACAGTGATTAATTCTATGTTAACAGTTGTCTGTCTAATGTCAAGTACCTGCTTTAACCTCTGCGAAACCATGCTTTCATCACATCAAAAATCTGAACCAGTTCCTCTTCCTCTATAATGTAAGGAACCATGGAATACATGTACTTTAAGAACGGACGGCAAAAGACTCCTCTCTCATATGCAAACTGCTGGAATCCTTCAAGGGCTGCTCCATCGTGCACTTCCACACAGGTACAGCCGCCCATAATACGCACTTCTTTGATCCTCGGATCCGTAAAGCCGTCCATCTCACGGTGTGAAATTTCTTCAATGCGTTTGATCTTCCCCATATAATTTTCACGTTCAAAAATCTCAATCCCTTTGAGTGCTACGGCACAGGCAAGTGCATTTCCCATAAAGGTCGGTCCGTGCATCAGTGCATGACGGTCATTATCGCTGTAAAATGCATCAAATACCTTGTGGTTTGCCACTGTCACCGCATGACCGATATAACCTCCGGTCAGTGCCTTTCCGAGCACTAAGATATCCGGCAGTACCAGATCTGCCACAAAACGGCTGCCGGTTCTTCCAAATCCCGTTGCAACCTCATCAAAGATCAAAAGTACATCATACGCATCACACAATTCGCGTGCGCGTTTCAGGAAAGAAATATCATACATCCGCATTCCGCCTGCGCCCTGCAGCAGCGGTTCCACGATAAAACAGTTCAATTCGTCATGATATTTCTCAAATGCCTCCTCCAGTGCCGCGATTTCGGTCGGTATATGGACCACACCCGTTTTTTCTTCAAATGCGAAATGATAATCCTCATCATCCCCCACTTCCATCGCCTTAAACGTATCCCCGTGGTAAGCATGCTCTAATGCAAGCACAAGCGGACGTTTTCTGCCCTGATTTGTATTGTACTGTAATGCCATCTTTAAGGAGACTTCCACCGCAACACTTCCGGAATCCGAGAAAAAGCAGTAATCCAAATCTCCCGGTAAATACTCCTGCAATTTATCCGAAAGCTTCTGCACCGGCTCATGTGTCAGTCCGCCAAGCATGACATGGCAGAAATGATCTGCCTGTTCTTTGATGGCAGCCGTCAGTTCCGGGTGTTTATAGCCATGGATCATGCACCACCAGGACGATACCGAATCGATCAGTTTCTGATCTTTCGTATAAAGATAAACACCCTCGGCATCTAAAATTTTATAAGGTTCCCGCATTGTTTTCATCTGTTCGTAAGGATACCAGATCATATTTTTACTCCTCTTTTATTCTGTTCTCAACTACTTAACAGTCTGCTGCCAGATAGCTGCAAAATTTCATACATATCAACTTTACTCATATAATCCCGCAAGTGCTTCCACATCCATCTTAAGCTCCGTGTCCCCGTCCTGGACCTTCGCAAGTGTCGGCAGTCCGGTCATATATTCGCACATAAAGATGTTATCGTCCTCCATCACATCCCCCGGATGATAATGGTTGAATATGATTCCCTTTAACGGCAAATGATGTGCCTTCATATACTCTGCCGTCAGCACAACACTGTTGATCGTACCAAGCCCGGCATCTGCGATCAGGATACTGGAAAGTCCAAGCTCCGACACCACATCTTCAAGCTGGATCTTTGCCTCATCAAAACAGATTGGGCACAAAATACCGCCGCTGCCCTCCACGGTCACATAATCATATTTATCACATACTGCCCGGTAGCCATCTCTGACCACAGCCATCTCCACCGGATGTCCCTCGATCCGTGAAGCAAGATGCGGTGAATATGCATGTTCATATACATAAGGACACATTTCCTCAAGCGGCTGTGTAATCCCCGATATTTTCTGCACAAACATGGCATCTCCGGGGATCAGGGAGCCGTCCGCCCTGCGGTCATTTCCACTCATTGCCGCTTTATAATATGCCGCTGACTTTCCCTCTTCTGCCAGCTTTTTTACGATCAGCCCGGTCACATAAGTTTTTCCGATATCCGTCCCGGTACCCGTGATAAATAAAGCTTTGCTCATATCCATCCTCTTTTCTGTATTCTTTCCTTCCACATAACAAGAACATTTCTTTTCCATATGACGATTCTTACTATGCCTCTGACTTTTCTTCTTTCCAGTACTCCGGTGTCACATCACGGCCTAAATCTTCTAACAGCCGTCTGTCGCTGCGGATCGTTGCGCATGCCACCGTCGTCAGCATATTTCCGGTAATGGATGCGGATGCTCCTGCCTGGAATGCACTCTCCCCATCGTTTGTCAAAAGTGCTCTTCCCGCAGCAAGACGGATATTGGCATCCGGGTTGATATAACGGAAAAATGCGATCGTGCGCAAAATATCAGCCTCTGACAGTCTTGGCAGATGTTCTAACGGTGTTCCCGGTATCGGCATCAGCGCATTGATCGGAATCGAGTCGATTCCAAGCTCTGCAAGACTGACCGCCATATCCAGTCTGTCCTCCCACGTTTCTCCCATGCCGATGATTCCGCCGGAGCAGGCGCACATTCCCTCTGCCTTTACTTTTTTCAATGTTTCGATCTTCATGTCATAGGTATGTGTTGTGCAGATATTTGGGAAATTACGTCTGGATGTCTCTATGTTGTGATGATAGCTGGTAACCCCCGCCTCGTGCAGTCTGTGCAGCTGTTCTGCAGAAAGAAATCCCATGGAGGCACACAGATCGATCTTACACTCTTTTTTCATCGTCTCATATGCATGGATCGCCTTGTCAAATTCCTCTCCCGTCAGTGCTCTTCCCGCTGTAACGATAGAAAAACGATCAACGCCTTCCCGCTCATTCATTTTGCATGCTGCCAGAATCTCTTCCTCCGGAAGGAAATCATACTCCTCACAGTTTGTATGATGGTGCGCCGACTGTGCACAGTATTTGCAGTCCTCCGGGCATCTTCCGCTGCGCCCGTTGATAATTGAACACAGATCTACTTTATCCCCGATCCGTGCTTCCCTGATCTTATCTGCTCCTTCACAAAGCTCCTCAAGATCACAGGTCAGGAAAAATGAAAGGTCATCTTCCCTTGTGATTCTTCTTCCGTTAATAATTTCTTCCGCTAATGTAAATGCATTCATTTCTTTTTCTCCCGCTTATCTTTCAGATACTGCGCATAATCCCAACGCAGATCCATGTATTTGTATCTCATGAACCATATCTGCTGCAACATCTTTAAGATCTTACCCGCACTGCCTCATAAGCAAGCACCGGTCTGACACGCTTTGCCACCACTGCCCCAAGAATACTTAAGGCAATGTCCCCCGGCACCGCTAAAACAAAGCAGTACAAAAACAGTGGTCCTGCCGCAATCGGCGTATTAATCACAAAATTACAGATGATATAGTAATAAATCATACCGACTGCATAGACACAAAACAGTCCTGCCAGATTTGCCAGAAGGTACCGTGCAATGGTCTTTTTTTCCATATGTTCCGCAACCCATCCAGTCACAAATGTACCCACTGCAAATCCGATGATATATCCAAAACTGGGTTTAAACACATACCACAGTCCGCCGCCCTCCGAAAAAATTGGAAGACCAGCCAGCCCAAGCAGCATGTACGAAAGTACAGACACCGTTCCCAGTCTTGAACCAAGCAGCAGACCTGCCAGCATCGTAAACAGGTACTGCAGGGTAAATGGCACGACCGGTATCGGAATTTTGATAAATGCCCCGACTGCAATCAGTGCAGTAAATAATCCACAGTAAATTACGCCCTTCGTTTTCATTTTTTGTTAACCTCCGCTCATCTTATAGTTAACAATATTACTCAAAAAAGAGTGTAATGTCAACTTTTTATTTTCATCAAGTTAACATTACACACTTTTCAACAATCAAATCACTCTGTTGTTTCCAACATTAGAATGCACATTCTTCCGTTATAAATGAAAATCATCTATATCTCCATCAGCCTTCACCTGTCATATCCGGCATCTGCTGCACACTTTCGGATCACTTTCGGAATATTCGCCTGATTATAGGAAAGCACCTCTATCTTCACTCCCATTGCGTATTCCTCTTCCCCTTCAAACTTCTGCTCGCCACCCTTTATCACAACTTTTGGCCGTTTCACATCAAAACTGTATTCCATTCCTGTCAGAACACCGGATTTATTAATGGTATATGCGATCCGCTCATTCTGATAGCCTGTTTTCTGATACTGTTCGTAATAGACGGACATCTTATCCATCTGCTCCGTATCGTCTTCCACCTCCATACCAGCCGGTTCTATAAGATCAAGCGCCTGATCTCTTTTTTCTTTCAACTGCTGCCCTGATAATGAAAAAATGATCTGCGTCGCCCCGTCATCTAAATCTACACATTCCGCAGAAACAATGTCCTCCTCACGGTAGCCAGGATTCGTAAGTGCCTGATAATTTGGAATGTCCGTCGTCGTACTGTAGCCATTCCATTGGCTCCAGACTCCTGCCTGGTAAGAATTGACCGTAACCCCATCACAAAATTCCTTTAAAAACGTCATGGCACCATCGGCATCCATATTCTTATACTCCGCTGCCCAGGTTTCATCTAACAGGTCAGCCCAGATCTCCTGCGTCTGCTGCACAATGTCCTGGCTCCCGGAATAACTGTTCGTTACCAGATAATGCACATTATTCACTCTGCGCAGTCCCCGCATGCCTTCTAAGACTTTTCCTGTCTCCTCGCTTGCGACTCCGCCTGCAAACATGCTCTCCAAAAATAATACCCCGGAAAAAATAGTGACTGCAACTGCCCGAACTGATTTTTTATCCATAGGGCTCCTCCGATCTCTCATCACGATCCCATTCGTGGTTTTTCCTGCACCATTTCATGGTATCATCATTTTCCATCAAATACAATCGTTTATCAGTCCAAGGCGCTCAAACGCATGCAAAATTCCATCCTCATCAATATGGTCTGTCACCATGTCTGCCAGCCGCTTTACTTCTTCCCTGGCATTTCCCATCGCAACACTGATCCCGGCATACTCCATCATCTGAAGGTCGTTCGGCCCATCACCGATCGCGATACAGTTTTCCCGCGAAATGCCGACATGATTCAGATACCGTTCCATGCCTGTCGCCTTGTTGATGCCATTGATCCCGATCTCGCCCGCAAAATCGCCCATTCCATCCAGACTGATCGCCACCACATCAAAATATGGTTCCATGTCCGCATGTACCTTTGCGACAGGAAACGGTGCATCGTAATAAATGATCTTCTCATTTTTTTCGTTTTTCCATGGCTCCTCGGTCAGATGCATCCGTCCGATCAGGCGGTCTAAGCGCTCTTTACTCATTCCGGCATCCCGGTAAACCTTTAACATGCCGTCACAGCTTCTCTGGTTTAACACCACGCCGTCATCCGCCTGATAGCAGAATAAAAATCCATTACTCTCTAAATAGTCAAAACTGCTTTTTCTATGCTCCTCATCAATATATGCATGATAAAACTCTTTTCCCTCGTCCTCCACAAAAGCTCCGGCTCCGCCGACGATCCCGGAAAATCCAAGTTCCAACAGTGCGTCATAGATTTGAAAACGGCTGCGCCCGCTGCATACCACCATCCGGTGTCCATTTGCCTGCGCCGTACGGACTGCGTACTGTGCGGACTCCGGGATCTCGCCTTTTTCGTTGACCATTGTTCCGTCTACATCAAGAAATACTACCTTTTTATCCATTTTCCACACTGCCAGCCTGCAAATTGTTACGGTTCACACTGTAAATTTTCTTTTTACTGGCTGATCCTTTCTAGCATAACCATTCTTTCTGATTGTTTTATATTATCATGCATTTTACTGGCTTTCAATCATTACACAAAAAAGACACCCGAAAACCGTTCCTACAATCCGATTTCCGGGTGCACTTTCCTTTTTCCCTATCTACTTTCTACTGCCGGATATCCACCAGTCCCTGCTCTAAATCCTCCTCCGTAAACATATATGTGCTGCCGGAAGTACCGGTATTCAGATAAAGATACGGGAGTGCATCTTCATCCACAACAAATCCCACATGCAATATCTTTGTCTCCCCGGCTTTGATGCTGTCAAAATAATTATTTCCCCTCTCTCCGCCGGTCACATCGTAATATGCCATCTCTTCACCATACTCTAAACTGCTGCTGTCCGCCTGGACTGTATCCCATGCATCCCCCTCTTTTGGCTGTTCCCCGCCGCAGATCTCGTAAACTTCGTTTTCTTCCCTTATCTTCATGACCGAACTAAAGAATAAAACATCCGTCAATTCTGTTTCCCCGGCATTGGTATACTCTAATGTAACGTATACCAGTTTCCGTGGTACCTCCCTGCTGCTTATGACCTCATCGAGCGTATTGATGCCGTCTCCGGCTTTGATGTAAGAAATCGTATCCGGAAGAAGTTTTCCATTTTCATCCACGTCCAGCATATCACGATCCATAAAAACCGGATCAAGGATTGCGACATCATCCGTCACTTTCACATCTGTCACTTTGATCCGCAGATTCTGTGATTCTCCATCAGCTTCTCCCGTCACAGCAAATTCCTCGCCGATCTTATGCAGATTTTTCATCTCCTCCGCAGTGACTGTCGTCTTTAACGCCTCATCCTCACCGCTATTCTCCGCCATAGCATCCTCATAATCGCTCCAGTTATATGGACTTATCACCGTGCCATCCGCAAGTTCCTCCGACGGTGCTAAAATAATGCCCTCTGCAACCTTGCAGGCCTCCTCTTTTGTCACATCATGACCGACATACATCTGCATGACATAATGATATTCCGGATAAGTTACATAGATCATCTGGTCAAATGCAGAGTCATCACCCACAATATTCTGCATTTTTTCATAGACACCATCGTGGTTTCCAACCTGTATATTTTCACTTTCCGTCACATAATGATCCTGCATCCAAAATGCCTCATCACCGGTATCCATCTGATAAAATACAATCGAGATACCTCCCTGCCCCGGTGTCTGTTCATAGCTGTATTTTCCTTCTTCCGTCTCTGTCATTCCATCCGGCAGATAAGATAATTTCATTGCAAGCTGCGGTGCCGGATCTATTTTTTCTGTATTTTCTGTCGCATCCGTTTTTTCAATTTTAGTCGTCATACCGTAATTACCCTGCGGACTGCTGCTCATGCGATATAATTTTGTACCCGCAAAAATCGTCGTTCCAAGTACAAACGTTGCCGCCAGTGACGCCACTACCGCTTTTTTCAGGGAAAAATAACCTCTCTGCGGTGTCACTTTTACCTGTTTTTCCACTTCTTTTTCTATCATGTCCCGCATGCTCTGTGGCATTTTCGGAAATTCCTGTTCCATATTTTCAATATTCATACTCAACTCTCCATTCCGTAACTGTTTTCCTGTTCCAATTCGTTTTTCAGTTTCGCCCTCGCACGCGACAGACGGTTCTTTACGGCGCTCTCTGTCACACCTAAGATCCCCGCTATCTCCCGCACACTGTACCCCTCCATGTAATACAGTGTGACAGAAAGCCTCGCATCCTCTGACAGACGGCTGATCGCCTCATATAATTCCGAATAATCTTTTGTCTCTGCCGCACGCTCCTCCATCTGATAATCCTCAAGCGACACCACTTTCTTCTCTTTCCTCATCACGGTATAACATTCATTGATGAGAATCCTTGTCAGCCATGTCTTCGCATAGACATCCGATTTTAATGTATGCAGTTTGGAAAATGCTTTCACGATCGTTTCCTGGATCGCATCTGCGCAGTCCGCATCACAGTACAGAAGCGTTTTTGCCACATGATACATCATATCCTCGGATGCGATGATCAGCTCTCCCAATTCTTCTTTTTTCATAACTTTCCTTTCCGCCGGCTTAAATATCCTGTATATTCTGTTGTTTCTTCTGAGCTCATAGAAGGCATGTCATTGTATATCCCATGTCGTTTTTTACCTCTGAGTATACAATTTTTTCATGCTCTTTGCATGATTCCGTGGCAACATTCTGACCACTGAACCTTTACATAGATTAGACGCATGAAAAAGATAAAAGGTCGCAGTCTTTAAAAAAATATTTTCTTGACAAATCCGACGCACCGCGTCTATAATGGCGTTAATTGAAGCAGAACAACAGCTTTGACGGGAAGAAGTAAAAATAAGCGGAACGGACAGAAAGCAACCGGTCGATGAGAGGTGCACGGAAAACTTATTTCGAATACATCCCCGAGCTTCACACCAAATTCGTATTTCTAAGGATGCGATAGTAGGCTGTGACGTAGCGGCGCACGTTACAAGCGCCTGAGTGTTGTCGGACACTCGATGAGGCAGACAATGTGAATTGCCTGCGAACAAAGGTGGTATCACGAGTTTTATCCTCGTCCTTTTTGGGACGGGGATTTTTTAATGCAATTTTATTTTCAGGAGGATTTATAATTATGACATTATACGATGAATTAGTTGCCAGAGGCCTGATCGCCCAGGTAACTGACGAAGCAGAGATCAAAGATCTGATCAACAACGGAAAAGCTACTTTTTACATTGGTTTTGACCCGACCGCAGACAGCCTTCATGTAGGACACTTCATGGCATTATGCTTAATGAAACGTCTCCAGATGGCAGGCAACAAACCAATCGCCTTAATCGGCGGCGGAACTGCCATGATCGGGGATCCATCCGGCCGTACCGACATGCGCCAGATGATGACACCGGAAACGATCCAGCACAACTGTGACTGCTTCAAGAAACAGATGAGCCGTTTCATCGATTTTTCCGATGGAAAAGCACTTATGGTAAACAACGCAGACTGGCTGATGGACTTAAATTACATTGACGTACTGCGTGAAGTCGGCGCTCATTTCTCCGTTAACCGTATGCTGACCGCAGAATGCTACAAACAGCGTATGGAAAAAGGGTTAAGTTTCTTAGAGTTTAACTACATGATCATGCAGAGTTACGACTTCTACACCTTATACCAGAAATACGGCTGTAACATGGAGTTCGGCGGTGATGACCAGTGGAGCAACATGTTAGGCGGTACCGAGCTGATCCGTAGAAAACTCGGAAAAGACGCTTACGCGATGACCATCAACCTTCTTTTAAATTCCGAAGGCAAAAAAATGGGTAAAACACAGTCCGGCGCTGTATGGCTTGATCCGAACAAGACTTCCCCATTCGACTTCTTCCAATACTGGAGAAACGTCTCTGATGCGGACGTATTAAAATGCATCCGTATGCTGACTTTCCTTCCATTAGAGGAGATCGACGCAATGGAAAGCTGGGAAGGCGCACAGTTAAACCAGGCAAAAGAGATTCTTGCTTTCGAGCTGACCAAACTGGTTCACGGCGAGGAAGAAGCAAACAAAGCAAAAGAAGCATCCCACGCTTTATTCGCAGGCGGTGGCGACTCTGCCCACATGCCGACCTTAGAGCTGACTGCTGCTGACTTTGCAGACGGCGATTTAGATATCCTTGCTCTCTTAGTAAAAGCTGAGCTTGCTCCATCCCGCTCCGACGCAAGACGTGCCGTACAGCAGGGCGGTGTCTCCGTTGCTGACGAAAAAGTAACAGACATCCAGACCACTTACGGAGCTGACGCTTTCGGTGCTGACGGACTTGTCGTAAAACGTGGTAAAAAGAAATTTGTAAAGATTGTTTTAAAATAATTTTTTACTCATCCCGGAGTGCGATCAGCCACCTCTTTGCCAAAGGAAGCCAGCTCCCGCACTCCTTCTGGATCCCCGTACCATCCCGCATGGCAGTAAGTCTGCTGCAGGTGCTGAGGCCGTGTTTTCCTACCGGATACATATGGAACTCAACCGGGATCTCATATTTTTTCATTGCACCGATCAAAAGCAGCGAGTTCTGCACCGGAACCGACTGGTCTGTATAGGTATGCCAGATAAATGCCGGCGGTGTGTGCTCTGTGACCTGTTTTTCCAGTGAAAGCAATTCTAACAGTTCCTCCGTCTCATTTCCGCCAAGAAGCTGTTTAAAAGATCCCCGGTGTGCATATTCTCCGGAAGTAATAACCGGGTAATTTAAAAGCATTGCTGCAGGTTTTAATATATCGTTTGTTACACCCGCCATCTCTGCCAGCCACTTTGTATGCCAGAACATCGCAAGGCATGCTGCAAGGTGTCCGCCTGCAGAAGATCCCTGCACCACGATCTTATCTGTGTCCACATACCACTCCTTCGCATGTTCATGAATCAGCTTCATGGACGCCGTTGCCTCTAACAGGGCCGTCGGATAAACTGCCGGTGCCACCGAATAGCGCAGCACTGCCACATGATAGCCAATACTCAGAAAATGCATGGCGAGCGGCTCTGCTTCCCGGTCAGACGTGTGCTCGTAACCGCCTCCCGGACAGATGAGCATCATCGGACGTTTCTCAATCGCAATCGAATCAGAATCATCGAGTATATAGGTACAAAGTCTTGCATCCGCAAGAGATCCTTTTTCGTGTAAATAAAAAACTTCAGTCAGCATTTTTTTCTCCATCTGTATCCACTACATTTCCAACTTGCACATATCTTTATCAACAACCAGATATTTGCTCATCGTTCATTTGATATGTATAAAACAAAAACCTCGAAAATAAATATTTTCGAGGTTTTTAAAGGCACGGACCGGATTCGAACCGGTGATGACGGTGTTGCAGACCGGAGCCTTACCGCTTGGCTACCGCGCCATATTCATCTGCCTGTCGCAGAAGTTCTGTAACGATTTTAACAAAACAGTTCCTCTGCGTCAAGACAGATTTTAAATTTTTTCATCTTCCTACTTAAAACTTATGCTTTTTTTCACACAATATTCCTGTGTTCTGTCATAAGACGTGATTGTTTCTGTACTGACAATATAAAACATATCTCCAACATAGATTCCCCGGTACGCAGAAGTGTCTGCACCTTTTGATGCATCCTGCTTTCCGGCCTGATCGGTCAGATTCTGCGACAGCAATGTTTCAAATTTTTCTCCATTCCATGAAAGTAAAAGATATGCGGCACTCTCCTCATCCCCATAGGACTGCAGTGCAAATCCAAGCAGATTTTCCTCCGCATCCGCAAGCACACATTTATAATTATAGAGTGCCTCACTGTAATTATAATCTTTTAATACGAGACTGTTCATCTCTTTTAAACTGGAAGAATCTGAAATGTCAAACATTGTAATCTTGATACCTGTATGTTCCCCTGTTTTTTCATCCGTCTCATATCCGATCCCGACCAGTTTATCTTCTCCCCAGAAATGCAGATACTCTGAAAATCCACTGATCTTTAATTCACCGAGTACCTTGGGATTTTTGTCATCCGACAAATCCACTGCAAAGAGCGGATCTGTATTGCGATAAGTAACAAAATAAGCCATATTCCCCAGATAACGCGCCGCATAGATTTCTTCTCCCTGCGCAAGACCTTCAATTTTTCCTGTAAGATTCAGATTTTCATCAAACAGATACAGATTATTTTCTGCTTCTCCACTCACCGCATTCTGACCGGACGTTAACACTCTTAATTTTCCCTCGCATTCATTGACCGCAAATGTATCTGTAACTCTTCCATTCGCAGAAACTGCTCCAACGGCGTTCATTTTTCCATCAGAAAGATCAAACTTTGCGATCTGTGTTACTACATCATCCCAATATCCTTTTCTCTGGTACAGATAAAAGGCACTTTCACTCACATAAATATCCACATACTGGCTCAAAATCATGGTGTTATCCACAATCTGATCCGGTTTTTTCACATCCACAGAGGATACCAGCAGACTGTTACTCCCACCATCTCCGATATAAATATCTTCTGCCGCCACTGCCGTATCATTTACCAATGGGATCCATCCCCCTGCATTCTCATCCGTGACTGCTTCTTCTTTTGTCTGTTCCGGCAGGCTTACCCTTTTGTTCGTAAAAAGATAAATCATGTCCCCTGTTTTTCTTGATGTCTGATACATTCCATCCTGCGTCACACACCCGGTTTTTACAGGCTTTTCCGGATCACTGATATCATAGGTAAGAACTTGTGTCTGTGTTCCCTCACTAAAATAATAAAAGCAGTCTTCCGTATAATTTTCTGTATCATCTGCCTGCATTTCCAGTCCGGAATCTTCACTTTCCACGATCACGCTTAAAATATCACCATCCACATACATCTCAAGCACACGGTCGGATGAAGTTTCAGAAATCTGTATTTTTCCGATCTGTTTTAATGCTTTTTTCCGGATATCCGTAATCAATATTTCATTGTGGCTTACCGTGTAAATATAAGAACCATCTGTTTTGACAAAATCGCTCTCATCCACGCCTTCTTTCTGCAGATTTGTCCCGGAATACCGCTGTTTTGCCGTATCTGATGATATATCTGCCGCTGTCTGTCCCTCCTGTGCTCCTGCGCCCTTTATCATCTGTGTACCACCGATTTCTTCCACTCCGTCTACAGCCGCATCCACGGTATCTGATGTGTCATCCATAATATATGTCGCTGCATCACCAGAGTTAGAACTATCTCCCTCCGCAACCGCTATTCCATCTGCTTCCTTTTCCTGACCACTGCCAGAGCAAATTGCATCATAGACCTCTCCATAATTTTTTGCGACTGTATACAAAGATCCTGCATCTTTTTTTTGTGCATTTTTCTCTACGCCTGCAGTCGCTCCATCTTTTAATTCGCTGCTGCCTTCTGATCCTTCATCTGACTTTTGCCCGGATGCCGCTTTTTCTATACCCACCGGCGCCGTCATAAGCCCTGTGCCGCCCCCGGTAACCGCATGGATTCCTCCTGCTGCGCCAATGACAAGCACAAGTGCCGCCGCTGCTACAGCCCCGTAATAAGTGATCCCGCTTCTCCGTTTTACCTTGTTTTTCTGGTTCTCCTTTAATTTTCTTTTGATCTGCTCCGGTTCAATACTCTCTGGAATTTTTTCCTGTGCGGCAGATTTTTCTATTTTATCTAAAATTTCTTTTTCTGACATAGGCACCTCCATTCTGTAATGAAAAATCCCTTTTTCACTACCTCATTAACTACTGATAGCAATTTATTGTAACCACTCACCCATTTTTTTTAATGCCCGGCTTTCCTTCGAGCGCACGGTATTTTCATTCATATGTAATATTGCAGCGATCTCACGGCTTGTATAGCCTGCGAACTGGTGCATACTGATGATCAGCCGCTCCTCATCCGCCAGTTCAAAAAACAGCTTCCTCACCTGGATACATTCTGTCATCTCCGATCCGGTATCAAGCGCGAGTTCCTCTATATCTTCCATCCCGGTCTCATTTTTACCCGCGTATTCACGCAGTTTATCCTTGCATTTATTGGATAAAATCCGAAATATCCAGCTCTTAAATGCCTCTTCACTGCGCAGTTTCCGGATCGATGCAAACGCATCCGTAACAGCATCGCTTACCGCATCTTCCGCATCGCTCGTATTTCGGAGTGTATACAATGCAAATCGATACATATCCTTATATATTCCGGCATATAATTCGGCAAATGCATCCACATCTCCGCGTTTTGCCCGCCGCACAAGCTTCATATCATTTTTCATAAAATCCTCATTTCTGAGCAACTTGTTGTGAAGATACGATGAGAATCTCAAATTTTCATCTGCAATCAAAGCTATTTGTTTTTGCTCAGAAACAAATAGCCGTGCGAAAAATAAGCTATCAAG